>Ga0156283_1020_pt1 | contig 118169 bp, 123 predicted proteins | sample RifCSPlowO2_12_FD_107932 | JGI IMG/M metagenome (GOLD analysis project Ga0156283, IMG submission 107932) | Betaproteobacteria bacterium RIFCSPLOWO2_12_FULL_65_14 | reverse complement strand
TCGCCGATGCTGGCTGGCGCCAGCACGAGCAATGCATAGAACACCAGCAGGCCGAAGGCGAAGAAGAGGTAGGTCGCGCTGATGAAGGCCAGGCGGCGGAACCGGCTCACCAGCAGGCCGAACAACGGGTTGACCAGGAGGGTAACGACGACGGTACCGATGAAAAGCCATCGGATCGCCTCGATGCCGCGTTGCATGCCCAGCGCCTCGCGCGCCGGCCGCACGACCATCAGCGCCGTGAGCACGCAGAAAAAGAACAGGCCGGCGACGAGGGTAGGCGCGACCTCCTCGCGGCGTACGTTCACAAAACGCTGCAGGATGGCGGTGGTCATTACCCGGTTATGCCTCCCGGCCCCGGCGGGACGGTCGCGTAGTCGCGCGATGAGAAGCTCCCCAGAACTCTAACGCAAGCCATGCGGCGTGCGCTGTCGCTACCAGCGCCACCGATCTCCTCGACGTCGGCCGGAAATGCCCGCCCAGCCCCAACAACAAGCGCTGCACCGACTGGATGCCTTTCACCTACCCCTTCAACCTCACCGGCCAGCCCGCCGCCTCCGTCCCTTGCGGCTTCACCTCGGCCGGCCTCCCCGTCGACCTTTACATCGTCGGCCCGCGTTACGCCGACCACTCGTCCTCCGCGCCGCCCGCGCCTTCGAATCCGCCCGCCCCATCACCCTCCCCGATCTCAGTCATTCCTAGCGAGCGCCGCAGTTCGCACCTGTACCGGAGTAATCGCACTCACTCCCTCGCGCACCGCGCCAGCACGCGTTCTTCCGCGCCTTGTCCAGTTGTCGAATTGCTTCCGCTGGCTTCCGGGCGTAACGTACGACGCAGAGGGAGGATCAAAGCCGCCGTAACAAGTTGAGATTGGCGGCTTATAAACCGCCAATGCTGGCGACCGAATGATCGCGGTAGCTGATCTGCGGAAGTTGGCCCGTGCAAGGCTCAAGGACGCCAAATCCCTATTGAGCGCAAAGCGCTTCGACGGCGCGATCTACATTGGCGGTTATGTCGTGGAGATCGCGCTGAAAGCCCGCATATGTCGCACCTTGAAGTGGATAGAATTTCCCGAAACGCGAAAGGAATTCGAGTCCCTCACGACCTTCAAGACTCACGACCTTGACGTGCTTTTGGCCCTTTCCGGGCGGGAGCAAAAAATCAAGACAGACCACTTGGCAGAGTGGTCGGCTATCGGAACGTGGGATCCGGAAGTGCGGTATAGAAAAATAGGTTCAGCGACAGAGGCCGATGCCGAATTACTAGTATCCTCTGCCGAGGTACTGCTTAAAGCGCTATGAGAGCACCTACTGCCGAGTTGCTGAAGGTTGAGCGCTCCGTTGCGGCGGAAAAGGGGCCGTTTGCCCTTTTCGCCCTCTTGCTGCGGGAGGAAGCACCGGAGAAATGGGATTTGGTGGTCTCGGCACCGTGGATCGAAGACAACAAGGGGACAGCACTCAAGCTTATTTCTGAGCGGCTAAAGACCTCGCTTGCTGCGTCGGATCTACCAATAATCTCGAGAATTGTGGTCGCCGATCCTTCCGATCCCGCAGTCGACGCAATCAACCGTGCAGTAAGAGTCGAACACTCAGCGGTCGAAATAAAGGACGGTACTTTTTTCGGCCGCCGAATAAAACATGCGCACATTTTTGCGTCCAATCCTGCTGTCACTCACGCCAGGCAACCGACACCCGACTACACCTCGCAACCGACGGGCCGCAAGCGGCCGCGCCGTTGACGACGGACGTTAGCCATCCCGTAAGAAGTGGCCCCGTTTGTTTGAACAGCTTTCCCCGATTTATAAGTGGACTCCGGGCGAGTTGCGAACGATGGCGTACTGGCGTAGCCGCCTCAAAGAGCGCATTTGTGCACCGGCGCCGCGCGGCTAACGCAAGCCGAGCGTCTGCCCTTTCCAGGAAGGATCCTGCCAGCGCCGGAATGCGGCGAGCGTGCCGGGCTCCGCGGCATGGCTGACGCGCGCGAGCGTATCGAGCCGCAGCAGCTCGAAGGTGCGGGTCTGTTTGCCGCCGCCGATTGCCTCGCGCGCGACCAGCATCTGGCGGCCGCCGGGCACCCAGCCGGCGAACTCGGCGTAGCCGACGTTCGGCGTGGTGGAGGCTGGCGGAAGTACGCGGATGGTCCAGCCGGCCTTTGCCTTGTGGAAGATCCACATCTCGCGCCACGACTCTGTGGGCTGCACCGCAAGAGCGAGCGCTGTACCTTCCCGGTTCAGCGTCTCTGAAGCCGTCCATACCAGCCCATAGGTGCAGCGCTTCGCCAGCGGATTGGACGGCCCCTTCTTCGCGTCCGCGAGGAGGACGCAGGTCTCGCCCGTCTCTTCCGCGACGGTGACGATGTAAGGCCCTTTCTCCGGGACTCCTTTTGGCGGCGCGACGGCGGCCCAGCGCGAGGCGCTGACGCGCATGGCGGCCTCGCTGTAGAGGGCGAGGTCTGCTTCCGTGAGGTCGGCCTTGTGGACGCCGGCCAGCGCGTTGAGGGCGCGCTCGGCGGCGGAGGCGGAATCTTCGCCCTGCCGGGCGCGCTGGTAGGCGAGGCTCGACCACACGGCGGCGCGGCGCATGAGGACGCGGTTTTTCAGGATGCCCGGAAGGCGCGCTTCGTCGACCTTGTCGAGCACTTCGGCGCGCCATTCGTCGAGGCGGCGGCGTTCGGCCGGGCTCAGGTCGCCGCTGATGCAGTCCGGCCGGGTCAGCGCGAGCGCCGCCCGGGCGCGCTGCTCTGGCGTCGAAGGCATCGCCAGCACGCGCCGGAACGCCATGCCGTCGTAGCAGATGCGCATGCGTCCGTCGCGCTCGTAGCTGGTGAACTGCACGCCGTGGCGGGCGGCGACGTCGAGGTGCGCGGACAGGGCGGCCTGCGCGGCCTTCGGCGAGGCGCCGGCAGAGGCGCGGCGCGCCAGTCGCTCGGCGAGCGTGCCGAGGGCGTCGAGGGCTTCGGTGCCGGCGGGGCCGTTCAGGACCTCGGCGGGCGCGGCTTCGATGTAGGCCGCGGCGAAGCCGATGCCGAGCGCCTCGCTGCCCGGGCGGTCGCGCAGGAACCGCAGCACGGCGAGAAGCTCGGGAGCTTCGCCGGGCTGGAGCGCAACGCGGCGCACCTGGCTTGCGCGCACGTAGCCGCCGCGCTCACGCCGGTAGTCGTAGACCTGCAGATACTCCAGCCGCTCGCCGCGCACCTCCACCGTTTCGCCTTGCCATAGAACGGTGTTCGGTCGCGAGCCATTGCGCGGGGCGGGGCGCAGGGCGACTTCGTCCTGCAGGACGATGGCGAGGTCGGCGGCCGGCGCAACCGCCGACGCGAACGTTGCCGCCAAGCCGGCGATGAGGGCGGCGCGCTTCATTTCTGCCCGCCGAGGAGCCTGGCGCCGATGAAGCCGCCGTCCGAGGGCGGCGGCGCGATGATGACCTGGATCTTGTCGGAGAGCTTGTCGGCGAGCGCTTTCTGGATGAGGAGCGGGTGCCGGGTGACGAGCGCGCCTTCGCGCGCCATCTGCTCGGCGTTGGCCTTGCCGACCTGCTCGAGCCGGTAGGCTTCCGCCTGGGCGAGCCTCTGGCGCGCTTCCGCCTCGCCGTTCGCCTCGATCTTGCGCGCCTCGGCGTTGCCCTCGGCCCTGCGGACGTGGGAGACGCGCTCGGCCTCGGCCTCGAGCTTGCGCTGCTCGACCTGGCGCTGCTTGAAGGGCAGCACGTGCTTCATCGCCTCTTCCTGCGCGCGTGCGGCGATCACCTGTTCCCGGGCGGCCGCTTCGGCGCGCGACTCGCGCCGCACCTTCTCCGCCTCGGCGTCGAGCGCGGTCTCCTTCACCCGCTTGTCCTTGAGCTCCAGGGTGTAGCGCATCTTCTCGGAGGCCAGCTCTTCGGCGAGGAGCGATTCCATCCCGCGGCGGTAGTCGGCGGGAAGATCGACCTTGCCGATGAGGATATCGCGCAGCGCGATGCCGTCTCTTGCCAGCCTGGGCCTGAGCTCCGACTCGATCGCCTGCTGGATTTCGGCACGCTTGGTGGAGAAGATCTCGCGCACGGTATAGCGGGCGAAGATCCTGTAGATCACGCCCTGCACCGCCGGCTCGACGATGTCCGCCGCCAGGTCGTCGGGCAGGCTGTTCCAGAGCGCGCGCAGCCGCGCCGGGTCGAGGGCGTAGCGCACCGATACATCGACGCCGAGCGACAAGCCTTCCAGGGACTGAAACGGCGAAGGGCCGTCCGCGCGCGAGCTCTGCACCGGCCGGTAGACCTGGTCGCGCACGGAAAAGACGCGCGCCTCGTGCACGCCCGGAAAGACGAAGGCGCTGCCCTCGCGCCATTCGGTCACTTCGCCGGTAAGGCGGTTGGCCCGGACGCCGAGCTCGCCTCGGCCGATGGTCTTCATGGGCGGGTGCTTGTACAGCGCATATCCAACGGCCGCGACTACCGCCAGCAGCAGGAGCACGCCCCACCCTGCCGCTGCCACATCCACCGCCCTGCCGCCCGCGCGCGCCGCGGACCTGCCCAGCCATTCGCCCAGGGAGCGAACGAATGCCATGAAGCGCTGAAGCATCTGACCCCCGCTGATTTCTTGCCGATTCGGCAACGCCATTTAACGGAGGGACTGCGGCGAAACGACGAGCGTGCGATGCAAAGCTGCTGCGCAATAGTGGCGGAAAGATTGCGGCACTGCGTCAGGGCGCTTGATGGGCGCGACCGGCCTTGTCCAATTGATTGCAATGCTGCGCTGGCGTAACGTAGCAGCGGCAGGGGATCAGCCGCTCGGCTGATCCTGAGCCCGATTTTCGGCGTGCAGGGCCCGCTCTCTTGAGGAGGATCGCCATGGCAACCTACATCATGCTATGCAACTTCACCGATCAGGGCATTCGCAACGTCAAGGACACCACGAAGCGCGCGGAGGTGGTGAAGGACGCAGCAAAGAGATTCGGCGCGAACATGAAGGAGATTTTCTGGACCATGGGGCAGTACGACATCGTCGTCACGGTCGAGGCGTCCGACGATGCGTCTATGTCCGCCTTCGCCCTGGCCGTCGGCGCTGCCGGAAACGTTCGCGGCCAGACCATGCGGGCGTATTCGAAGGAGGAGATGAACGAGATTCTTCCCAACATCTCCTGAGAACGCCCAAGCGTTTGGGGTGCCTGCTGGCGTTCCCGCGCTCGCGCCCGCGTCCAGGGTCGAATTGCTTCCACCGCTTTCCGGGCGTAACGTACCCGCGCGGAGGGAGACACATGACCGAGCGTTGCACGAGCTGCGGCTACGTCCGCCCTGCGGGCCGTCGAGAGGATCTACTCAGTGCGGGTCGCGGCAATACAGATGCGGGCCAAGGTGGGTGATGTGGCGCGCAACCTTTCCAGCGCCGAGTCGCTGGTCCGCGAGGCGTTTCGCCGCGGCGCCGAATGGGTCATCCTTCCGGAGTTCTTTACGTCCGCGGTTGCGTTCAGCCCGGCCATGCTGTCTGCCTGGCTGCCGCTGGAGGGCGCCGCCCTCGAGCTGATGCGCAAGCTCGCGCGCGAGCACCACGGCGTCGTGGGCGGCTCGTTCATCGCAAAGTGGGGGAACGACTGCTTCAACAGCTTTCTGCTCGTTTTCCCCGATGGCCGGTACTTCCGCCACGACAAGGACCTGCCGACCATGTGGGAGAACAGCTATTACATCGGCGGTTCCGATGACGGCGTTCTCGCGACTCCGGCGGGTGCCGTGGGGGTGGCGATGTGCTGGGAATTCATCCGCTCTCAGACCGCGCGCAGGCTGGCAGGCAGGGTGGATGTCGTCGTCGGCGGATCCTGCTGGTGGGATCTGCGGCTTCCCGTGCCGCCGAAGTATGCAGACGAGCAGGCGCGGCTCCGAGAGCTGCTCCGGCAGGCCCCCGGCGCCCTGGCAAGAAGGCTGGGCGTGCCCGTAGTGCATGCCTCGCATGCCGGCGAGCTCGAAGGATTGACGCCGGGTAACGAGGCACAGCCGTACGTTTCGCGATATCTCGGCGAAACGCAGATCACGGATGGCCGCGGCAATATCCTCGCCCGCCTGGCCTATGAGGACGGCGAAGGCGTAGTTACCGCGGATGTGACTCCCGGCCGCGTGGACGGCGATGTGGCGCCGATCCCGGACGGTTTTTGGACTGCCGACTTGCCGCCAGGCGCGTTGAAGGCGTGGGAATATCTGAATGGTCTTGGACGAGACTATTATGCAACCCGGTTTCGTCCGCTTCTGAATCGCGATTAGCAGCCGGTATAGCGAAGGGAGGAAAGATGAACATCGGAGCAAAAATCAACTTCGAGTACGAGGAAGTTCTGGACCTGAAGATGCAGGGCCTGATCAGAGCGGCCTGCTCGGTGGCGCTCGGCTGTTCCACCTGACTGCGCAATGCCTTCGCGGTCGCGAAGGACGCAGGCGCCACTCCCGCCGAATTGAGGGAAGCTATAGCTTACGCGATCATGGTTTCTGCCGGGCGGGCACGGAACTTCGCGCTCGGCTTCGAGGAGGAGCTGGGGTTCAAGTAGGAAACTGATGGCTACGTTAAAGGGCAAGGTCCTCTTCATCACCGGCGGCAGCCGGGGAATCGGACTCGCCATCGCGCTGCGCGCTGCACGCGACGGAGCGCGCATCGCGATCGCCGCAAAGACCGCCGAGCCGCATCCCAAATTGCCCGGAACCATCCACTCGGCGGCGGCCGAGATCCGCCAGGCCGGCGGCGAGGCGCTGCCGATCCACTGCGACATCCGCTTCCTGGAGCAGATCGAGGCGGCGGTCGGCCGGACGGTCGAGGCCTTCGGCGGCATCGATATCTGCGTCAACAACGCGTCGGCCATCGGCTTGACCGGGACCCTGGATACACCGGTCAAGACGTTCGACCTGATGAACCAGATCAACTACCGCGGCACATGGCTCGCGAGCCGCGCCTGCCTGCCCTACCTGCTGAAGGCCGAAACGCCCCATATCCTCAACCTCTCTCCGCCGCTCAATCTCGATCCGCGATGGTTCGGTCCGCACACCGCGTACACGATCGCAAAGTACAACATGAGCCTGACGGCCCTGGGCCTGGCCGAGGAGCTCAAGGGCAAAGTGGCCGTCAACGCGCTGTGGCCGCACACGTGGATCGACACCGCGGCCGTACGGATGGTCGCCGGCCCGGACGCAGCGAGGCACTGCCGCAAAGCGGAGATCATGGCGGATGCGGCTCACGCGATCCTGACAAAAGGGCTCGATTTCACCGGAAGGTTCCTGATCGACGAGCAGGTGCTGCGCGACGAGGGCGTGCGCGATTTCGAGCGCTACGCGTGCGCGCCCGGCGAGCCGTTGAAACGCGATCTGTTTCTCGACGGCTAGCCGGGAGGCGGCGCGAGATCGCGACTTCCGCATGTGCGCGAAGTTCGACGCCAGGGGCTACTGCCTGTTCTCCCGCAACGAGCTGGAGTCCCGCTTTGCCGGCTGGAGCATTCTGCGCTCGGAGTCTTGAGCGGGATTGCCGCATGGATTTCGCGTCGTCGGCGTCGTCGGGAGAAATCCAGCGAGCACGCGCCATAATCGAATTGCTTCCACCGCTTCCCGGGCGTAACGTAGTCGGGCGCTACCAAGGGGCCGCGCATGACATCCGGATCGGCTGGCCCGCCATCGTCCACATTTGATGTCGAACTTTTTTTGGGAGCATCGCCATGGCGACTTACATCCTCCTCTGTAACTTCACGGACCAAGGAATCCGCAATGTCAAGGACACCACGAAGCGTGCGGACGCGGTCAAGGAAGCAGGAAAGAAGTTCGGCGCCAACATGAAGGAAATCTTCTGGACCCAGGGGCAGTACGACATGGTCGTCACGGTCGAGGCGCCCGACGATGCGTCCGTATCCGCGTTTGCCCTGGCCGTCGGCGCCGCGGGAAACGTTCGCGGGCAGACACTGCGGGCGTATTCGAAGGATGAGATGAAAGCGATCCTTTCCAAGCTCTCCTGACGCATCGCGTCGCTCGAATGCACCCTGTCGTCCGAGCGCCATAACCAAGATCACCGGCGGCGATGCCGAAAAGTCCCAGAGAGCCACGCAGGCCATGCTGCGCATGAAGAAGCTCGACATCGCCGAGCTGAAGCGCGCGTACCAGGGGATGGCCCGCGTCTAAGCCGAAGGTGACGCATCTCAAGTTCGCAAGGCGCTGAGTCAAAGCCAAGCGCCGGCGCTGCCGAAGAGCCACCCAATCAGGCCGGTGAGCGCCATCGCGACCGCGCCCCAAAACGCGACGCGCACGCTTCCGCGCAGCCACCCTGCGCCGCCCAGCCGGGCGGCGATGGCGCCGAGCACGGCGAGGAGCGCCAGGGTGGAGGCGGAGATCGCCGGCACGAGGAACTGCAGCGGCAGCAGCAGCACCAGCAGCACGGGCAGGGCCGCGCCGACGGAAAAGGCGGCCGCCGACGCGAATGCCGCCTGGATCGGGCGCGCCTGCGTGACATGGGAAATGCCGATCTCGTCGCGCGCATGCGCCGCGAGCGCATCGTGCGCGGAGAGCTGCTCCGCGACCCGCGCGGCGAGCTCGGGCTCGAGCCCGCGCCGGACGTAGATCGCGGCGAGCTCGGCGCGCTCGACGTCGGGTTGCGCGTCTAGCGCGCGGCGCTCCTGGTCGAGGTCGGCGCGCTCGACGTCGGCCTGCGAGCTCACGGATACATACTCGCCCGCCGCCATCGACAGCGCGCCCGCCACCAGCCCGGCGAGGCCGGCGATGAGCACCGGCTCGCGCGCCGCCTGCGCCGCCGCCACGCCGATGAGCAGGCTGCTCGTCGAGATCAGCCCGTCGTTCGCGCCCAGCACCGCGGCGCGCAGCCAGCCCGTGCGCTCGCTGCGATGCGGCTCATGGTGTCGCTCGCCGATCGTCTCGAATCTCATTTCGCCTTCGCTTCGGCGTCGACCCAGGCTGCGACCTCGTCGAGCAGCGCGCCGAGCGCCTGGCGGAACCCTTGCACGGCGCCGGGTGCGTCGTAGGAAGCGGCCGGCGCCGAGCGGCTGAAGGTGCGGCGCGCGAGCACCGCTCGGCTCGCCGGATCGACGAGCTGCGCCGTGAGGGTGATGCGCGCGGTTCCCGGCGGCTGCGCGGCGTCGTGATAAATCTCTTCGAGGTGCGTGCTCAGGACGCGGCCGCTCTTCGCGCCGGCCTGGAAGCGGGAGGCGAGCTGAGCGTGAATGGCGCGCTGAGGCCGCTCGGTCCAACGGTTGAACTGGTAGTAGGCGCGCGTGCCGGGCGCGCGGCTGTAGACGATGTCCTGCGTGTCATAGAAGCTGGAGACCGAGGTCGGCGCCACCACCACGGTGGAGACGGCTCGCGCTCCGGGCGCCGCCTCGAGGATGAAGTAGCGGTCCGCTTCGCGAGCTCCCGAGGAAAGACAGCCGCCGATAAGGGCCGCCGCGAAAAGGGCGATCGCCTGCTTCATCGCGCGCCTTCCCCGGGACCGAGGCCGCTCTCGGCCGGGCCGAAGATCGCCTGCCGCGGATCGCGCAGCCGGCTGGCCGCCGCGCCGACCGAGTCGGCCGCGGCGCGCAGCGCCTGCGCGGTGGCGCGCAACTCCTCGTCGCTGCTGCCGAGCAGCGCGTCGGCGCGTTGCGACAGGCGCTCCACGTCCGCGCTCATCTTGCGCACCGATTCGTCGAGCTCGCGCAGGGTGACGCCGGCTTCGGAGCCGAGCTTGTCGTAACGCGCCGTCAGCGTGCGGGCATCGCCGGCGACCGAGCGCGCCAGCGCGCGCACCTCGTCCGCCGCGCCGCCGAGCGAGCCGAGCGTCGCGTCGACCTTGGCAAGGGTGCCGTCGGCGTGCTGCGAGACGCGGCGCAGGTTTTGGAGAACCTCGGTGAGCGCTGCCCGGTTCTCGGGCGAAAGCGTCGCGTTGAGGCGCTGCATCGTCTCGTCGGTGCGGTGCGCGAGCTGAGTCAAGGTCTCCGACACCTGCTGGATCGGCGATTCGCCTTCGGCGATCACCGGGTGCGGCTCGCCCGGCAGCGGCTGCGTGAGCAGCGGGCTGTCTTCCGTCGCGTTCACCAGCCGCACGGTGGCCAGCCCGGTGACCAGATGGCGTTGCACGGTTGCTTCGGTGCTCTGGCGCACGGGGGTCGTGGGCTCTACCGTGATGAACACCTCGACGGCGCCTGGCCGAGCCGACGAGAAGCGAAAGCCGGTGACCGAACCGACCCTTATTCCCCGCATCGTGACGTAGCTGCGAAGCTCCAGCCCTTCGAGCGACTGGCGCTCGAAATAGATCTTGTATTGGCGCGCGTCAGCGCCTTCGCCGCTGCTCTTCAGCCACACGACCGCGGCGGCAATCAGCGCCACGAGGATGATCACCGCCGTGCCGACAATCGTGTACTTGGCTTCGGGTTCCATCAGGCGCGCGCCGCGAAGTATTCCCGCAGCCACGGGTCGTCCGCGCTTCTCACCGCGCTCACCGGACCGTCGGCGATCACCTTGCCCGCGGAAAGAGCGATCGCGCGGTCGGCGACCGAAAGCAGCATGTCGAGATCATGCGTCACTATGAATAGCGTGAGTCCCAGGCTTTCGGCGAGCACGCGGAGAAGGCGATCGAACTCGCGGGCGCTGACCGGATCCAGGCCCGTCGTCGGCTCGTCGAGGAACAGGATCTCCGGCTCGAGGGCGAGCGCGCGCGCAAGCGCCACGCGCTTTCGCATCCCGCCCGAGAGCTGCGCCGGCGACTTCGCGGAGGCATCCGCCGGCAGGCCGACGAGGGCCAGCTTGAAGCCGACAAGGGGCGCGACGATCTCCATCGGCACGTCGGTATTCTCGCGAAACGGAACCGCGACGTTCTCGGCGACCGTGAGCGACGAGAAAAGCGCGCCGTCCTGGAACAGCACGCCGAAGCGCCGCCGCAGCGTATTGAGCTCCTGCACGCTCGAGCGCCAGACGTCGGCGCCGAGCAGCTCTATGCTTCCCGCCGTCGGGCGCACGAGGCCGATGATCTCTTTGAGGAGCACCGACTTGCCGCTGCCGCTGCCGCCGATCAGCGCCACCACCTCGCCGCGCGCGACGGCGAAGCTCACGCCGTCGTGCACCACCTGTGCGCCGAAACGGCTGACGATCGAGTCGACCCTCAGGACGCGCTCCATTCAGATCCCCAGGTGCTGCAACGTGACGGCGAACGCCGCGTCCAGGACGATAACCCAGACGATGCACTGCACCACGGTGGAGGTGGTGTTCTCCCCGAGGCTGCGGGCGTCGCGCGCGACCAGGAGCCCCATGCGGCAGGCGATGAGGGCGATGAAGGCGGCGAATACCGGCGCCTTCGCCAGCCCGATCACGAAGTGGCGCATCTCCAGCACGCCGTGCACGCGGTCGAGGAAGACCTGCGGTGCGATGTCGAGCTGCCAGGCGCCGACCGCCATGCCGCCCGCGATTCCCGCGACGTCGCCGACAAACACCAGGAGCGGCAGCGCGATCATGAGCGCCGCGAGCCGCGGGATGACCAGCACCTGGATCGGCGAGAGCCCCAGCGTGCTGATCGCGTCGATCTCCTCCTCCACCTTCATGGTGCCGATCTGCGCGGTGAAGGCGGCCCCGGAGCGGCCGGCGACGAGGACCGAGGCGAGGATCGGAGAGAGCTCCCGGCACACGGCGAGGGCGATCCCGTCGGCGACGAAAACGTTCGCGCCGTAGCGCAGCGCCTGCACGCCGAGCACGTAGGCGATCACCACGCCGATGAGGAAGTTCACCAGCGCGACGATCGGGATGGCGTCGATGCACACCGCCTCGAACTGCGATGCCGTCTCCCTCGGCCGGAAAAGGGCCGGCCTGCGCGCGAGGCCGAGCGCCTCGAGCGCGACCGCGCCGACGAAGGCGTTGTGAGACTTGAGCAGCCGCCCGAGCTTCAGGGCCGCCGCCCCGATGCGCTGGACGAAGCCGAGATGCGCCGAGCGGCCCGCCGCGGGCGGCGTGCTCATGCGCTCGTGCACCAGCGCAAGCAGCCGCCGGTGGCGCGGATCCAGGGCGCGCGCGCTGACCGTCGCCGGGGTACAGCCGATGTCGGCGAGATGCCGCACCAGCACGAAGCCCGCCGCGGTGTCGAGCGCCTCGAGCCGGCTGCCGTCCACTATGAACTGGTTTTGTCCCTGCAAACCCAGGTTGCGCAGCGCATCCGCGATGGCGGCGACGTTCGGCAGCCGCCAAACGCCGGCGAGGTAGAGGACATCGTTCTTGTCCTCGACCTTACGCTCGATCCATGGAGCGGCCGAGCGGGTTGTTAGTGCGGAGGAATCGCCCAAAGGGTCGGCGTTAGTGAGCGCCGGCCATTATAGGTGCCATTGACGCGAAGTCGTCGATGGCCATCGCGACAATCCGAGCAGGCTTTGTTACGCTCCATGGTGCCACTGAATATGAGCGCCCGCCTGTGTATTCTTGCCATGGTAGTTGTCACGGCAGGCGCAGTCGCCGCCCGCGCCCAGACCCCGCTGCACGAGGCGGCGCTGGCGGGGAATGCCGAGGCGGTGAAATCCTGGATCGCCGAAAAGCGCGACCTCGACGTGACGTACGACGCGCCCGCGCGAGGGCTCGAGGGCAACTACGCGCGGCTGCAGGGCGTCACGGCGCTCATGCTCGCCGCGCGGCGCGGGCACTTCGAAGTGGTGAAGCTGCTGGTGGAGGCGGGAGCGAACCTGTATGCGGAGTCGCGCTGGCGCGACGGTTCGAATCCGCGCAACGCCTTCGACTACGCGGTGGAGTCGCGCCGCACGCCGATCGTGGAATACCTGTGGACCCGCTCGGACGGCGTGCGTTTCGCGAGCCGGCTCGGCGAGCACATCGCCGCGACCTGCCGCGCGGGCTGCGACGACAAGGCCGTCGGCGACGCGCGCAGCACCCTCGCCCTGTACCTCATCAGCATCACGCGCGACGACGCGGTTCTCGGCAAGGGCATCGGCGACGCCGCCTGCCTCGCGCCGCAGCCCCTTGGCGTCCTCGCCTTCCTCGACAAGCACGCGGTGCGCTTCCCGAAAAACACGCTTCATTGCATCGCCTATCAGCCGACCGCGCGGCACCTGCACTCGACCGAGCAGCGCATCGCGGCCGCTTCCTTCCTGCTGGATCGCGGCGCCGATCCCAACGACCTTCCCCACACGCCGCTGCGCGGCGCGGCATCGGCGCATGATCTCGAGATGGTGAAGCTTCTTCTTGCGCGCGGCGCGAACCCCAACCTGCCGAACGGCGACGGCATGACCGCAATCGCCGCGGCTGCCAACAGCTGCGTGCAAGGCGCCGACGCGGCGCAGGTCGAGCCCCGGCAGAAGCCTCAGCTCGCCGTCATCGAGCACCTCCTGCAAGCGGGCGCGGAGGCCAAGCTGCCCACGAGCGAGCGCGCGCGCTCCCAGTTGCGGCTGTTGACGAGCTGCTGCAGCCGCAAGCCGCATACGCCGACCCAGCGGCGGATCTGCGAAGTTTTCGGCTTGTGACCCAGCCGGGTCGCGTTTGCTTTACCTACCTTTACGGACCGTTGAAGACGCTTAACCCGCCATGACCGCATGCTCGACGCGTGAATCGCCGTGTTGATGCGGATCAAGTGAAATGTCGTCTCGGCCGGTAGCTTAAGGCCGTGTCCCCGCTGATTTCCAGGCTGTCGCTCGGCGTGCTCGTGGCCGGCGCGGCCGGCTGCGCGCTCGGCCCGAACTATTCGACTCCCGAGGTCGAGGTGCCGGCCGCCTGGCAGCGCTCCGCCGACTCGAAAATCGCCGCGCCGGGAACAGAGGACCTGTCGGCCTGGTGGCAGCGCCTGCAGGATCCGCTGCTCTCCAAGCTCATCGACGAGGCGCTGACCGGGAGCCTGGATCTGCGCACCGCGCAGGCGAGGCTGCGCCAGGCCCGTGCGCTGCGCGCGATTGCGGGCGCCGACCGGTTCCCGACGGTCACGGCATCGGCAGCGGCCAGCCGCGCGAAAGGCAGCGAGCGGACGGGCAGCGGCCGCACCACCGAGCTCTACAGCGTCGGCTTCGACGCGCGCTGGGAGCCCGACGTCTTCGGCGGCGTGCGCCGCGGCATCGAGGCGGCGCAGGCCGATCTCGAGGCGAGCGAAGCGAGCCTGCAGAACACCCGCGTGTCGCTGATTGCCGAGGTGGCGCTCAACTACGTCGAGGTGCGCGCGTTCCAGGCGCGCCTCGCCAACGCGCGCAGGAACCTCGAGAGCCAGACGGAGACGTTTCAGCTCACCGACTGGCGCGCGCAGGCTGGCCTGGTGGCGACGCTCGATGTGGAGCAGGCGCGCGCGCAGCTCGAGCAGACGCGCGCGCAGATCCCCGCGCTCGAGACCAGCCTGGCGCAGGCCGAGCACCGGCTCGCCGTGCTGCTCGGCCGGGCGCCGGGCGCGCTGCGCGAGCGGCTGGCCGAGCGCAGGCCGGTTCCGGTGTTGCCCGAGCGAGTGGCCATCGGCATCCCCGCGGACACGCTGCGCCAGCGGCCCGACGTGCGCGCGGCCGAGCGCTCGCTCGCTGCCGAGACGGCGCGCATCGGGCAAAGGGAGGCGGCGCGCTATCCGGGATTCACGCTGAGCGGCTCGATCGGCCTCGAGGCGCTGGCTTTCAGCGCGCTCGGCGCAAGCGGGGCCGCGGCGCACTCGATCGCGGCGAGCGTCGCCGCGGTGGTCTTCGACGCGGGACGGCTGCGCCAGCAGGTGGAAGTGCAAAGCGCGGTGACCGAGCAGGCGCTGGTGAGCTACGAGGCCGCGATCCTCACCGCGCTGGAGGACGTGGAGAACGCGCTGGCAGGCCTCGGCAACAGCATGCAGCGCGAGGCGGCGATGCGCGCTGCCGCCGAAGCGGCGCGCAACGCCGCCCTGCTCGCGCGCCAGCGGTACACGTCGGGCCTGATCGATTTCCAGCCGGTGCTCGATACCGAGCGCACGCTGCTTTCCATCGAGGACAACCTGGCTGCGACGCAAGCCGAGAGCGCTTCCTCCCTGATTCAACTCTACAAGGCCCTCGGCGGCGGATGGACCCCCTTATGACGACACCCGAACAAGACATCGCCCGGGTGCTGGGAACCGAGCGCGGTCCGCGGCGCTATGGGCGCTGGCTCGCCGCCGCGGCGCTCGTCCTGGCGATTGCCGCAGCGGCCGGGTACTTGCTCCTGCGCAACGGCAACGACAAGGCCGCGACGCGCTATGTCACGGAGGAAATCCGCCGCGGCGACCTGGTCGTCACGGTGTCGGCCACCGGACGGCTGCAGCCGACCAACCAGGTGGACATCGGCAGCGAGCTCTCGGGCACTATCGCGCGGGTCCTGGTCGACGAGAACGACCGCGTGCAGAAGGGGCAGGTTCTCGCCCACCTGGATCTCTCGCGCCTGCAGGACCAGGTGGCGAAGTCGCGCGCGGCGCTTGCCGCCGCGGAAGCGCAGCTCAACCAGATGCAGGCCACCGAGGCCGAGGCGCGCGCCAACCTGGGACGCCTGAAGCAGGTGGCCGAGCTCTCTGGCGGCAAGGTGCCCTCGAGGGCCGAGATGGAGACCGCCGAGGCCGGGGTGAAGCGCGGCATCGCCAACGTGGCGAACGCGCGCGCCTCGATCGCGCAGGCCCAGGCGCAGCTCAAATCCGACCAGACCAACCTCACCAAGGCCTCGATCCGCTCGCCGATCAACGGCGTGGTGCTCACGCGCAAGGTCGAGCCCGGGCAGACGGTCGCCGCGTCGCTGCAGGCGCCGGTGCTCTTCGTCCTCGCCGAGGACCTTGCGCAGATGACGCTCGAAGTCGACGTCGACGAGGCCGACGTCGGGCGGGTGAGCGACGGCCAGAGCGCGACCTTTACGGTCGATGCCTACCCCGACCGCCGCTATGCCTCCAAGGTGGTGCGCGTCGGCTATGGCTCGCAGGTCAAGGAGAACGTGGTCTCCTACCTGACGGTGCTCAGCGTCGACAACGCCGACCTGAGCCTGCGGCCCGGCATGACCGGGACCGCCGAGATCACCGCCACGCGGCGCGAGAACGTGCTGCTCGCCCCGAACGCCGCGCTGCGCTTCACGCCGGCGGTGAAGCCCGCGGCGCAGAAGTCGCGCGGCCTGCTCGGCAGCATGCTGCCGATCAGGCCGCGCCAGGCGGCGCAACCCTCGGGCAAGCCCGCCAAGGGCCAGGCGCGGCGCCTCTGGGTGCTGAGGGAAGGCGAGCCGGCCGCCGTCGCGGTGAGCGCGGGCGTGACCGATGGCCGCATGACCGAGCTGACCGGCGGCGAGGTGCGCGAAGGCATGCAGGTCATCACCGAGATGGTCAGCGCGCCGCAGTGAAGCTGATCGAGTTCGCCGGCATCACCAAGACCTACGGCGAAGGCAAGGCCGCCTTCCAGGCGCTGCGCGGCGTCGACTTCGCGATCGAAGAGGGCGAGTTCGTCGCGGTGATGGGCCCGAGCGGCTCGGGCAAGTCCACGGCGATGAACATCCTCGGCTGCCTGGACATACCGACCTCGGGCGCCTATCTCTTTCGCGGCGTGCACGTCGAGCGGCTGTCGCGGCGGCAGCGGGCGCTCCTGCGGCGCCATTTCCTCGGCTTCGTGTTCCAGGGCTTCAACCTGCTCGGGCGCACTTCGGCGCTCGAGAACGTCGAGCTGCCGCTCCTCTACCGCGGCACCCCCGCAGCCGGCCGCCACGCCGCGGCGCGCGCCGCCCTCGAGTCGGTCGGGCTCGCCGGCTGGGAGACGCACACGCCCGCCGAGCTCTCCGGCGGACAGCAGCAGCGCGTCGCCATCGCGCGCGCCGTGGTGACGAATCCCCAAGTGCTGCTCGCCGACGAGCCGACCGGCAACCTCGACACCAAGACCAGCCGCGAGATCATGGAGCTGCTGGCGATGTTGAACCGCGACAAGGGCATCACCGTCCTGATGGTCACGCACGAAGCCGACATGGCGTCGTACGCGAGACGCGTCGTGCACTTCGTCGACGGAGAGGTGGAATCGGACACCCGCGCATGATCTGGAACGCCCTGCTGCTCGCCTGGCGCGCCATCCGGCGCAACCTGATGCGCTCGTTTCTCACCATCCTCGGCATCGTGATCGGCGTCTCGGCGGTCATCACCATGGTCACGCTGGGCAACGGCGCCACGCAGTCGGTGCGCGACCAGATCGCCGGCATGGGCAGCAACCTGCTGATGGTGCTTCCCGGCCAGGGCTTCGGCCCCGGCTCGGGGGACGCGCCGCGCTTCAGGATCGCCGACGCGGAGGCGATCCGCGCGCAGGTCGGCACGCTGCAGGCGGTTGCGCCGACCGCGACGCGGCGCACGACCGCGGTCTACGGCGCGCGCAACTGGATGACGAGCGTGACCGGCACGACGAACGAGTATTTCACGGCGGGCAACTGGAGCCTGGCGGCCGGCCGGACCTTCACCGACGCCGAGGTGCGCGCCGGCGCGGCGGTCTGCGTCATCGGCGAATCGGTGCGGCAGAACCTGTACGGCAACCAGAACCCGGTGGACGCGCAGGTGCGGGTCGGTCAGTTCTCCTGCGCGGTGATCGGCCTGCTGCGCCCGAAGGGCCAGTCGGCGATGGGCTCGGACCAGGACGACATCATCGTCATGCCGCTGCGCACGGTGCAGCGCCGGCTGACCGGCAACCAGAACGTCGCCTCGATTCTCGTCTCGGTGAGAGACAGCGCCTCGATCGACAGCGCCCGCGGCCAGGTCACCGCCATCATGCGGGAGCGGCGGCACATCGGCGACCGGGAGGACGACAACTTTCGCGTGCTCGATACGCGGCAGCTTGCCGAGACCCTGACCGGCACCACGCGCATCCTGACCTCGCTTCTCGGCGCGGTCGCCGCGGTGAGCCTGCTGGTCGGCGGCATCGGCATAATGAACATCATGCTGGTATCGGTCACCGAGCGCACGCGCGAGATCGGCATCCGCCTCGCCATCGGGGCTCTCGAGCGCGACGTGCTGCTGCAGTTCCTGATCGAGGCGGTGGTGCTCGCCTCGCTCGGCGGCGTGGTCGGCATCGCGCTCGCCACCGCGGCTTCGATCACGCTCGCCGGCGCCATGCAGGTCCCCTACCTCTTCGACCCGGTGATCAACGTGGTCGCATTCCTCTTCTCGGCCGCCATCGGCGTGGTCTTCGGCTTCTTCCCGGCGCGCCGCGCAGCGCAGCTCGATCCCATCGAGGCGCTGCGCCATGAGTAGCCGCCTGCTGGAGCGGCCGCAGTCCCTCGGCGAGGAGATCGCGAACAGCCTGAGCCACGGGCTCGGCTTGCTGGCGGCGCTGGCGGTGTTCCCGGTCCTCGTCATGGTGTCGGTGCGGCACGGGGACGCGGCGGGAATCATCGGCGCGAGCGTGTTCGCCAGCACCGTGGTGCTGCTCTATCTCGCCTCCACGGTGTTTCACGCTTTGCCGGCGAGCCGCGCCAAGCGCGTGTTCCAGATTCTCGATCACGCGGCCATCTACTTCCTCATCGCGGGGACCTACACGCCCTTCACGCTGGGCGTGCTGCGGGGGCCCTGGGGCTGGACGCTGTTCGGCCTGGTGTGGGGCCTTGCCGCGCTCGGCACGGTAATCAAGTGTCTCGGCGGCGTTCGCTACACCAAGGTCTCGACGTGGGTGTATCTCGCGATGGGCTGGCTGATCGTCATCGCAGCCGATACGGCGTGGACCCTGGTGCCGAAGTGGGGACTCTTCTGGCTGCTTGCCGGGGGCCTCGCTTACACGGCGGGCGCGGTGTTTTTCATGGCCGAGCGGGTACGCTACTTCCACTTCGTGTGGCATCTGTTCGTGGTCGCGGGCACTGCCTGCCACGTCGTCGCGGTGCTGTGGTACGCGGCCGCGTGATCCGCGCGCTTTTCGCCGCGGCGCTCGCGGCCCCGCTGATCGCGTTTGCCTGTGAAATCCCCGGCATGAAGATCCACTGGATCGCCGACTACTGCATGGCGCAGCTCGAGACCGACGACGAGATCCCCGCCAGCGCCTGCATCGCCAAAGAGCTCGCGCTGGCGTTCCCGGGCGATTGCGCGGCGAAGCGCCATTACAAAAGGGCGATGTGCCAGCTCTCGGTTTCCCGCGGCACGACGAAGGATAGCGTCGAGCGCTGTGTGGCCGACCCGGGGTTCGTCGGGCGCACGGTGCGCAACGGCGGCGTCGGCGGTTGAGGAATGTCAACACGCTGCCCGCCAGAGAGCGTAAATAGGAGCGTGGAGCACCAGCTCCCGATCGCGCCGACGGAGAACGCCATGAACATCGCCCCCACCCTTCAGGACTATCTGGCCGAGCGCCAGATCGCGTACGAGGTACTGCCGCACACCAAAACCATGACGAGCGCCACAACCGCGCAGGCGGCGCACCTGCCCGGCCGGAGCGTCGCGAAGGCGGTCGTGGTGGAGGACGAAAGCGGCCGCTATGCCGTCGCCGTCCTGCCGGCCACCGCGCACGTGCAGCTTTCGCGCCTGGAGCGCGAGCTGCACAGAAGCGGCCTGCACCTCGCGAGCGAGCCGCAGCTCGGCAAGCTCTTTCCCGACTGCGAGCTCGGCGCCATCCCGCCGCTCGGCGACGCCTACGGCCTGCCCACGATCGTCGAAGAGGAGCTCGCCGCGCAGCCCGACGTGTTCTTCGAGGCCGGCGACCACCAGCATCTGGTGCACGTCTCGCAGGGCGAGTTCGGCCGCCTCATCGCCGAGGCGCGCCGCGCGCGTTTCGCCAGCTAGAGGCGCGTGAGCTCGAGCGCCCAGCTCGAGAGCACCTTGTCCTCCTCGAGCAGCGTGCCGCGCACGCTGTAGCGCGTTTCGTCGCGCCGCTGGATGCATTCGAAGCCGCGGTAGCGGCCGGTCGGGCTGGCGTAGAAGGAGAGGATGGCGTCGCCGGCGAGCACGAAGCGCCCGCGCAGCGCGCCCACCGCCGGGTTGTTCGAGCTCCAGTGCGTCGAGCGCGCGCCGGGCGAGAACGGCGCGATCTCGTAGCGGTTGTGGTGCAGCGCGGGCCGCTCGCCGCGCACCCGCAGCACGCCTTCGAAGAGCCAGCGCGCCTCCTCGTGGCGGATGCTCGTCTCGCCGTCGACCGGCGCGGCGTTGCCGCCCGCGTCCCGGTATTCCCCCTGCGCCCGCCAGGTGCCTTCTTCGAAGAGGAAGGTATGAATGCTAGCCGTGGATCTTTACGGAGTCGTCCGGCGTTTGCGTTCGCCGGTCCCTGGTGTAGTCGCGCATCACCTGGGCGACGCGCAACCGGTAATCGGAAAAAATGCCGGCGCGGCCTTTCGCCTGCGCCTCGCGGTGCTGCTGCAGGTTGCGCCAGCGGCGCACCGCCTCCTCGTCGCGCCAGAACGAGAGCGAGACGAATTTCGCCGCGTCGTTCAGGCTCTGGAAGCGCTCGATGGAAAGAAAGCCGTCGAAGCCGGCGAGCTCCTTGCCGAGCTCGGCGGCGATCGCGAGGTACTCGTCCTTGCGCCCCGGCGCGGCGGTGAACTCGAAAATCACTGCGATCATGCGCGATCCTCCTCGCTCCACTATAGCAGGCGGAAAACTTGATACGATGCCGCGATGCCCTCCCCGTCGCCCTGGAGAAAGCTCGGCCGCATCTTCCTGACCGGCCTGCTCACCGTGCTGCCGCTGGTGGCGACCGTGTACTTCACCGTCTGGCTGCTCAATGTCCTCGAGCGCTTCTTCGGCAAGCAGGTCATGTTCCTGCTGCCGGACGAGTGGTACCGCACCGGGATGGGGCTGGTGCTCGCCATCGCCGTGGTGTTCGGCGTCGGGCTGCTGATGAACGGCATCGTGTTCCGGCGCGCCTTCGGCTGGGCGGAATGGGTGCTGCTCGAGATTCCGCTGGTGCGCTCGGTGTACTCGGCGCTGCGCGACCTGCTCGGGCTTTTCGCGCATCACAAGGAGCCCGCGCTGCAGGTGGTCTCGGTGGCGCTGCCGGGCAACCTGCGCCTGCTCGGATTCGTCACGCGCAGCGATTTCTCCGACGCGCCGCCCGGCATCGCGCAGCCGGGCGAGGTCGCGGTCTACCTGCCGATGAGCTACCAGCTCGGCGGCTACACCGTGTTCGTGCCGAAGAGCGCGCTCACGCCGGTCGACATGTCGCGCGAGGAAGCGATGAAGTTCGTCCTCACCGCGGGCCTGAAGGCCGCCTCTCCCGCGGTCGAGCCGCCGGGGTCGGGAATTCGGGGTCAGAGCCCTAATTCCGGCAACGCGTAGCTAACGGAATTAGGGCTCTGACCCCGAATTTCTACTCCACGAACACGCGCTTCGCCGGGCGGCGCCCGGCATAGGCGTCGCGCAGCAGCGCGAGCACCGGCTCGTATTCGACTTTCCTCGGGTTGGGGTACGGCGCCTCGGCGGCGATGCGCGCCGCGCGCTCGATGTCCTGCTCCTTCATGCCGATGTCGGCGAGACGCAGCGGGATGCCGAGCTTCGCTTCCAGGTCGTAGAGCGCGGTCGCCGCATCGCCCCCGCCCATCGCCTTGCGGATGCGCGCCATCGCCTTGGGCGCGGCATCGTGGTTGTAGCGCACCGCGTGCGGCAGGACGATGGCGTGCGTCTCGGCGTGCGGCAGGCCGAAGCCGCCGAGCACGTGGCAGAGCTTGTGATGCAGCGCGACGCTCGTCGTGCTGATCGTGCAGCCGGCGAGCCAGGCGCCGTAAAGCGCATCGGTCCTGGCTTCCAGATTCTTCGGTTGAGAAACGATCTTCGACAGGGCAGGGGCAAGTGCGCGAATGCCTTCCTCCGCCATCAGCGAGACGATCGGATTGCCGTCGTGCGCATACAGCGCCTCGACGCAGTGCGCCATCGCGTTCATGCCGCTCGCGGCCGAAACCGCGGGAGGCAGGCCGAGCGTGAGCTGCGGGTCGTAGATCACCGTTCGCGGGAGCACCTTCGGGTCGCGGCCGGTCTTCTTGGCGCCGCCCTCGCTCACGCCCCAGATGGTGGTCATCTCCGAGCCGGAGTACGTGGTCGGCACCGCGAGCACCGGCATCCCCGAAGTGAGCGCGATGGCCTTGCCGTAGCCGATCGTCGAGCCGCCGCCCACGGCGACGCAGCAGTCCGCGTTCGCCGCGGCCGCCTGCTTCCTCGCCTCCTCCACCTTGTCGACCGGCGTGTGCATGACGGCCTGGTCGAACACCCCCGCGACCGGAAGGTCCTTGGAGAGCGACTGCACCATCTCCGCCCGTCCCGGCGTGGAGATGAGCAGCACGCGCTTCGCGCCGAGGCGCTCGACCTCGGCGGCGAGGTGCGCGACCGCGCCGGCGCCGAAGACCACGCGCGTGGCCAAAGCGCTGTAGACGAAGCTCTTCACCTGAACACCTCCTTGCGCCACTGCTCGGCCGGCTTGAAGCCGGGCAGCTTGCGCGCCTCGGCCTCGGCCCAGGCCCACAGCGCGCCGTCGGACAGGGCCATATCCATCGGCACGCGCAGCGGCTGCTTCACGTACCAGGGCGTATCGACGAAAAGCTCGATGCGGTTGCCTTCCGGGTCGCGGAAGTACACCGAGAGCGCGTTGCCGTGCGACACCGGCGAGAGCTCCGCCACCCCTTCGGCCAGCAGGCGCTTGTGCATCTCGCGCAGCCCGGCGAGTTCCGCCATGCGAAAGGAGATCTGGTTGATCGGGTTGAACGGCAGCGCGCCCGGCCGCCCCGTGACCAGCACGATCTGGTGATGCTCGCGCGGATCGCGGCTGAGGAACACCAGGAACACGCGGCCATGGGCCGTTTCGAGCTCGCCGCGGTCCGTGGCGGTAAAACCGAGCAGGCGTGTGTAAAAATCCTCCATGCGCGCTAGGTCCGCCACGAACAGGCCCATGTGACTGAAGGACAGCGCCGGAACCGAGGATGACCTGACCATATGAAACTCGCTACGTTCAAGACCGCGCAGGGCGCCAGCTACGGGATCGTCACCGGCAGCGGGATTGTCGACCTGCGCCGCTATCTAGGCAACCCGTTTCCCGACCTGAAGTCGCTCATCGCGGGCAACGGCTTCGCGCAGGCGGCGCAGCACCTGTCCGCGACCGCCGACTACAAGGCCTCCGACATCACGTGGCTGCCGGTCATTCCCAATCCGGACAAGATCGTCTGCGTCGGCCTGAACTACCAGGACCACGTGGTCGAGACCGGGCGCGACAACACCGAGCAGCCGGCGATTTTCCTGCGCGTGCCCGAATCGCAGGTCGGCCACAAGCAGCCGATCCTCCGGCCGCGCGAGTCGACGCATCTCGATTTCGAGGCCGAGATCGCGGTGATCATCGGCAAGCCCGGGCGCCGCATCCCGCAGAAGGACGCGTGGGCCCACGTCGCCGGCTACAGCTGCTACAACGACGGCTCGGTGCGCGACTGGCAGCGCCACACCGTGCAGTGGACCGCGGGCAAGAACTTCGCGCAGACCGGCGGCTTCGGGCCGTGGATGGTGACCGCGGACGACATTCCGCCGGGGACCAAGATGACGCTTTCCTGCCGCCTGAACGGCGAGCAGATGCAGCACGCGACCACCGAGCAGATGATCTTCAAGATCCCGAAGATCATCGAGTACGTCTCGACCTGGACGACGCTCGCTCCGGGCGACGTGCTCGTCACCGGCACGCCCGGCGGCGTGGGCGCGCGCCGCAACCCGCCGGTATGGATGAAGCCCGGCGACAAGGTGGAAATCGAGATCGACAAGGTCGGCATTCTCGAGAACAGCATCGCCGACGGCTAAGACCGGGGTCAGAGCCCTAATTACGTTTTCACGTACGTAAAAACGTAATTAGGGCTCTGACCCCGAATTTCAGAGGTTGAACTCCCTGACGGCGTGCGCGCGCAGCTTCGCTTTCTGCACCTTGCCGCTCGCCGTCATGCCGATCGACTCGAAGTCCGCGACGATCGTGAGGTAGCGCGGCACGCGGAAGTTTGCGCTGCGCCCCTTGCACCAATCCAAGAGCTCCTGGGCGCTTGCCGTTTTTCCATGCTTCAAAGTCACGTAGGCGCAAGGCACTTCGCCGAGGCGCGCGTCGGGCACGCCCACCACCTGCGCGCTCTCGACGGCGGGATGCCCGAGCAGCACTTCCTCCACCTCGGCGGGCGCCACGTTCTCCCCGCCGACGCGGAACACGTCTTTCTGCCGGCCGAGCATGCGCAGCCGGCCATCCGCGGTGAGCTCGCCGAGGTCGCCGGTGCGCAACCAGCCGTCGGCGGTCAAGGCCTTGGCGTTCGCCTCGGGGTCGTTGCAGTAGCCCTTCATCACGTTCCAGCCGCGCACCTGGATTTCATTCTCCTGTATACGAACGTCAACGCCCTCAAGCGGCCTGGCGAGGCCTTGAACACGCAAGTCCTCCGGGTCGCGCCAGTCGCTCATCGCGACGTTGGGCGAGGCCTCCGAAAGGCCGTACGCCGCGCAGATGTGCTTCGCGCCGAGCACGTCGATGATCGCGCGCATGGTCTGCGGCCCGGCCGCCGCCCAGCCGCCGCGCAGCGAGAGCCTGCGCTTCGGAAGATCGGCGTGGCCCATCAGCATCTGGAAGATCGTGTCGTTGCCCGACACGAGCGTGCAGCGCTCGCGCTCCATCATCTCGAGCGCCGCGCCGGCCTCGAAGCTCGGCAGCGTGACCAGGCATGCGCCGCTCACCAGCGCCATGAGCGCCGAGAGCGTCGAGCCCGCCACGTGGAAGAACGGCCGGCAGTTGAAGTAGCGGTCGTCGGCGCGGATGCCGACGCGCGTCCCGGCCGCCCAGGCGTCGCGCAGCATGCCGTCGTGCGTGAGGATCGCGCCTTTCGGGTAGGCCGTGGTGCCGGAGGTGAACTGGATCAGCAGCACGTCCGGCGGGCTCACCTCGACGGGCGAGAACTCCGCCTGCGGTATGCCGCGCGACACGTCGAACGCATGCCTGATCCCGAGCTGCCTGACCATCGCGCCGAAATTGACGTTCAAAAAGCGCTCGATGTAGAACAGCGCCCTGCAACCGGCCTGCACCAGGCAGAAATCGATCTCGGAGGCCTTGAAGCGCGTGTTGACCGGCACGGTGATCGCGCCGATCAGCGCAGCGCCGTAGAACAGCGCGAGCCATTGGTGATCGTTGCCCATGAGGATGCCGACGCGATCGCCCCGCTTCAACCCGAGCGCCTGCATCCAGCCGGCGGCCGCTCTCGCGTTCTTCAGGAGATCCGCATAGGTGAAGCGCACGTGCGGCGTAACGAGCGCCTCGGCCGCGGGCTCTCTCTCATGAAGAATTTCGCCAAGCGTTCGTGCGTCCCAGCTCATCCCTTGCCCATCCAGCGCCCCGACGCGAGCTGAGCCTCGATGGCCGCGAGCTCCAGCGCGAGCGCGGCGCGCGGATCGAGCTCGACGCCGCGGTCGATGCATTGCTTCGCCTGCCGCAGCGCCTCCGGCGGGGCGCCGAGAACCGCCTTGGCAATCCGGTCGACCTCGGCCACCGGATTCTCGGCGATGCGCGACACCAGGCCCGCGGCCAGCGCTTCCCCGGCGCTCAGCTGCCGGCCGGTGAACATGAGGTCCTTCGCCAGGCGCTTGCCGAGCACGCGCGGCAGGCGCTGCGTCGCGCCCACGGTGCCGCGCAGCGCCTCGGGCGTGGAGAACACCGCGTCCGGCGTGGCGACGATGAAGTCGCAGGCGGCGGCGATTTCGACGCCGGAGCCGATCGCCGCGCCGCGCACCACGGCGAGCGCCGGCATGGGTAGCGCCTCGAGCGCGTGATAGGCGGCGAACGCCTTGAGGCGCCGCGCGCGCACCTCGTCTGCCGTCATGCCGGCGCGCTCCTTTACGTCCGCGCCCGCGCAGAACACCGGGCCCGCAGCGCGCACGATGACCAGCTTGACGCCCGCATCGGCCGCCGCCTCGAGCGCGGCTTTACGGAGCGCCTCGCACATCTCCGCATTGACCGCGTTGCGCGCTTCCGGACGGTTGAGCGTGAGCGTGGCGATGCCGCCCTCGACGGAATAGAGCACGCTCATGCGGCGCGGCCCTTTTCGAGCTCCTCGAGGATGCGCGCGGTATGCTCGCCGAGCGTCGGCGGGCGGCCGATTTGCGGGTTGTCCCAGCCGAGGAACTTGTACGGCAGGCCAAGCGCCTTGAATTCGCCCACGTCCGGGTAATCGAAGCTGCCGACCAGCCCGCGCGCGCGCACGTGCGCATCGGCGAGGATCTCCGCCACGTCGTTCACCGGCCCCACCGGCACATCCGCCTCGTCGAGCTTTTTCAGGACCTCCGAGCGATCGAGGCGCGCGATGGCTTCGGTGAGCACGCGCATCACCTCGCCGCGCCTCTCCATTCGGACAGAATTGGAGGCCAGGTCGGTACCCCATTGCTCGAGCGCGAGCGCCCTGCACAGCGGCATCCAATGCTGGTCGCTCGCGGTGATGTGCGCGTACTTGCCGTCGCGGCAGCGGAAGGTCGCCGAGGGCACCCGCCCCGGATGCTCGGTCCCCAGGCGCGGCGGCACCTCGCCGAGCGCGAAATAGCGCGCCGCGGCGAGCGTCAGGAGCGCGACCTGGCCATCCAGCATGGAGAAATCGACGTAGCAGCCCTTGCCGGTGCGGCTGCGGCCCGCCACCGACGCGAGGATGGCGATGGCGATCCACAGGCCCGATGTGAGGTCGGCGACCGGCAATCCGGGCTTCACCGGCCCGCCGCCGCGCTCGCCGGTGAGGCTCATCAGGCCGCCCATCGCCTGGAATACCGTGTCGTAGCCCTTCTTGTGCGCGTACGGCCCGCTCTGGCCGAAGCCGGTGCACGAGACGTAGACGAGCCCCGGGTTGAGCGACGAGAGCACCGCGTAATCGAGCCCGTAGCGGCCAAGCGTCCCCGCGGGGAAATTCTCGAGCAGCACGTCCGCCTTCGCCGCGAGCCTTCTGATCGTTTCCTTCCCTTCGCTGGAGCGCAGGTCGACCGCGATGGATTCCTTCGAGCGGTTGCACGCGAAGTAGTACGCGCTGTCCCTCGCGAGCTGCGGCTCGAAGCCGCGCGTCTCGTCGCCGCTCCCCGGCTGCTCCACCTTGATCACGCGCGCGCCGAGCTCGGCGAGGATCATCGACGCGAACGGGCAGGCGAGCACGCGCGAGAGATCGAGGATCGTCAGGTGCTCGAGCGGCTTCACTTGTCCCGTCCGAGCTTCTGGAAATTGCGCATGCGCCGGTTGGCCTCGCGCCCGCGCTCCAGCGCCGCCGCGAGCGGCAGGTCGGCCGCCTCGTGGAACAGGCGCTTGGTCTCTTTCATCGCCGGTCCTGGAACCGCGGCGAGCCTTTCCGCAATTCGAAGCGCTTCTTTCAACAGCTCCGCGTCAGGAACTACGCTATTCACCATGCCGAGCTGCAGGGCGCGCGCGGCATCGACCGGCTCGCCCATCGACACCAGCTCGAACGCCGCCTTGCGCCCCACCTGGCGCACGAGATTCGCCATGACGATCGCCGCGACGATGCCGTGCTTCGACTCGGGATAGCCGAGCTTGGCGCCTTGCGCCATCACCGCCATGTCGCCCGCGATCGCGAGCCCCGCCCCGCCGCCCATCGCCGCGCCGTTGATGGCGGTGACGACCGGCTTGGACATTTCCGGGAACGCGAGGTGCAGCTGCATGGTGAGCTCCGCACGCCGCTCCGCGGCCTGCGGATCCTGCAGCGCCTTGAATTCCGACAGGTCGGCGCCCGCGCAGAACCCCAGGCCCGCGCCGGTCAGCACGACGCAAGCTATGGATTCGTCCTGATCCGCAGAACGGAGCGCGCCAAGCAGGCTCTCGGTCAATTCCGAATTCAACGCGTTGCGCTTCTCGGGGCGGTCCATCGTCAGGATGCGCACCGCGCCGCGATCTTCGACCGATAAGACGTTTTTCACAGGGACATGAGCCGGCGTCGGGCGTCTTCCAGTTCGGCGACGAGGCGCCGCATGACCTCGGCGGCGGGAAGGATTTCCTCGACAAGGCCGGCGCTCTGGCCGGCTTCGAGCTTGCCCCACTCCACGTCGCCTTCGAGCGCCGCTGCCTTCAAGCTCGAGCTTTTATATATCTCTTCCAACTTCGCGGAGGAGGCGCCACCGCGCTCGGCGGCCTCGTACTTCGCGGTGAAGGCGTTCTTGAGCTGCCGGATCGGCAGCCCGCCGCGGCCGACCAGGGTGGTGTCGTGCACGTCGGCGGCGAGCACCGCGCGCTTGTAGTTCTCGTGCACGCTGGCTTCCGGCGTGGCGATGAAGCGCGTGCCGAGCTGCACCGCGTCGGCGCCGAGCGCGAGCATCGCGGCGACGCCCGCGCCGTCGGCGATGCCGCCGCTCGCGACCACCGGCAGCTTTACCGCCTTCACCACCCGGCGCACCAGCACCAGCGTGCCGACCTCGGAGGGCGGCGGATGCCCGCCCGCCTCGGCGCCGTCGACCACCAGCGCGTCGACGCCCGCCGCCTCGGCCTTCTTCGCATGCTCCACCGAGGCGACGACGTGCAGCCATTTCGTCCCGACGGCGCGGAAGCGCGCCAGGTGCTCGCGCGGTCCGCCCTGCGAGGCGACCATGACCGGGATGCGCGCCTCGTAAGCGATGTCCAGAAGCTCGGGCGCGCGCGCGCTGGTAAGAGGAATGTTGACTCCATAAGGCTTTTTCGTGCCTTCGCGGATCTTTTTCAATGCAATGCGAAAATCGTCGACGCGCATCGGCCCGGCGGCGATGACGCCCATGCCGCCCGCGTTGGATACCGCGATCACCAGCGGCGCGTTGGACGAGGCCCAGCTCATCGCCGCCTGGAAGATCGGATGCTCGATGCCGAGCAGCTCGGTGATGCGGGTTCTCATTTCTTTTCCTGCAGGATGAATTCGCGCGCCTGGCCGGCGAGCTTGGCGAGCGCGCTGTCGAAGGTGCGCTTTTCTTCGCGCGTCAGGCAGCGGCGAAAGGCGCGGTCGCGCTCGGCCGCCGCGACGATCAGCCCGTCGTAGAGCTTGCGCCCGCTCCTGCTCAGCGCGAGATGCACGCCGCGCGCGTCCTCGCTGTTGGCCGAGCGCACCACCAGCCTGCGCCTTGCCAGACCCGAGACCACGCGGCTCATCTGGCTCTTGTGGATGCCGGCGGCGTGCGCCAGATGGTTGAGCGACAGCGGCTCGGTGACGGCGCCGAGCAGCGCGAGGGTGCGCCATTCCCAGAGGCTCACGCCGAACTCGCGCCGGTAACGCAGCTCGGCGCCGCGCGACAGCAGGTTCGCCACGACGTGCAGCCGGTACGAAAGCAGGTCCTTAATCATCGAAGAACGGCGTCTCGCCCTCGCCGCGCAAGCGGATGTCGAAGCGATAGCGGTTGGGCCCTTCCTTCTTCGCCACGAGCCGCTCGCCGTGCTTGACGGAGTCGGGCGCCTTGTCGAAGAACATCGCCGTCTGCAGATGGCGCATCAGGCCGGAGTAGAGGATCAGGAAATTGATGTACGGCGCTCCCGGCTTCACGGTCTTGAACCGATAGATTCCGTCGGCGTTGGTCGCGGCCCGGCCCCAGCCGAGGAACTCGGGGTTGTCGTAGCGACCCTGCGGGTCGGCCTGCCAGATCTCGATCACCACGTTGTCGAGCGGCCGGCCGTCGAGCTGCGTTACCCGGCCCGTTATCTCGATGATTTCTCCGGAGATCTGTTGCGTGAGGTCGTTCGCCCCCGCGGCGAACTCGGGCGGGAAGAACGGCCCGAGCGTCATCTCGGCGGTCGGAACCAGCTTCATCGCATCTTCGGCGCGGCGTTGCGGCCGCGCACCACCATCTGGTACTCGTAGACGAGCACGTTGTCCTGCGGCACGAGGCGCGCGATGCAGCGGCTGCGCGCCGCCGGGTCGCGCACCGCGTTGAGGATCGCGTCGTGGTCGTTGAGCGGCTCGCCGGGAAAGAACATCTGCGTCACCAGGCGCGCAAGCCACACGCGCCCCCACACCGAGAAATGCACGTGCGGCGGGCGCCACCAGCCGCCGCTGTCCGGCACCGGGTAGGCGCCGGGCTTGATGGTGCGCAGCGTGGCGAGGCCGCTGTCGCCGGCGAGCAGGCGCGCCGTGCCGTAGAAGTTCGGGTCCTCGGGCGCGTCGTTGGCGTCGTTGGGATGGATGTACTTGCCCGCGGCGTTGCAGTGCCAGATCTCCACCATCGCGCCCGGGATGGGCACGCCGCCCTCGTCCACCACGCGCGCGCGGATCTCGATCAGCTGCCCGAGGGCGCGCTGCGCGCCGCGGCCGGCGAGGTCCGCGCGCCCGAGCGGCAGGCGGCGCTCGAGCCGCGCGGGCCCGCTCAGCTCGCCGGGCCCCGGCGCGCGGTGCGCCGGCGGCTGCGCCGGCCAGCGCTGCGCGGTCTGCGCGTAGCCCGCGACCACGCCCTGCGACTGGGTGAGCGGATCGCGCGGCTCGACGGCGTAGGGCATATCGTTGACACCGTAAACCCCATTAGTTGATACTGTCAACCATGGCCGACGTGACGCTGTGCGAGTGCTTCGCGCGCGACGGGCTGCAGCACGAGCCGCGCTTCGTCGCCACCGCGGCCAAGCGCGCGCTCGTCGAGCGCTTCGCCGCGCTCGGCTTCGCGCGCGTCGAGGCGACCTCCTACTCCAACCCGAAGGTCGTGCCGCAGTTCGCGGACGCTTCCGATCTGTTGAAGACTCTGGAAAGAAAAAAGGGAGTTTTTTACAAAGCGACCTGCGCGAATCTGCGCGCGGTCGAGCGCGCGCTCGCCGATCTCGACGCCGGCCACGGCGCCGGCGAAATCAGCCTGCTGGTATCCGCCACCGAGTCGCACAGCCGAAAGAACCTCAACCGCACGCGCGCCGAGCAGTGGCGGAACATCGCGGAGATGGCGGCCGCGGCCAAGGGCCGGTTCCGCCTCGTCGGCACGGTGTCGGTCGCCTTCGGCTGCCCGTTCGAAGGCCGGGTCGATCCCGGCGCGGTGGCCGCAGACGTGGATCGTTTTGTCGAATTGGGGGTCACGCACGTGGCGCTCGGCGACACGATCGGGATGGCCACGCCGCGCAGCATCAAAGAGATGTTCATAAGGTTGAAGAGTAAAACCCTGGTTCCTATCGCCCACTTTCACGACACCCGCGGCACGGGGCTCGTCAATTGCGTCGCCGCCTACGAGGCGGGCGTGCGCTGCTTCGACGCGTCGTTCGGCGGCGTCGGCGGCCATCCGGCCAAGGTGAGCTATGGCGGGGGCTACACCGGCAACGTCTGCACCGAGGACCTCGTGAACCTGTTCGAATCGATGGGCATCGATACGGGCATCGACCTCGACGCGCTGCTTGCGACCGCCGAGCTCTGCGAGCAAACGCTGGGCCGCGAGCTCTACGGCCGCGTGGCCCGCAGCGGGCTGAATCCCCTGCTTGCAGCCCGGCACGTCGTAGACCATAATTCTGGTCAACATGGCCAAGATCCTTCCAATTTCTGAAGTCAAGGCGCGGCTGCCGGAGCTCGTCACCGGCGTGGAGGAACGGGAAGAGGAAATCATAGTCACGCGAAACGGAAAGCCGGCGGCCCGGCTGGTCAATTACGCGGAATACGAGCGGCTTAAGGAAACGCTCGATGTGCTGAGCGACCCCGAGCTCATGCGGCAGATCCGCGAGAGCGAGGCCTACTTCGTCCGTGGCGGCAAAGGACTCTCATTCGAGGAGGTATTCGGCGAGCCGCTTCGGCGACGCAAGAAGCGCCGCTGATGGCCGGCCTTCGGCCGGCGATCCCGCCCAAAGTTGCCGAAGCTATTCGGCACCTCTCGCCCGACATCAAGCGCGCCGTGGGAGCGGCGATTCGCACGCTATGCGCAAATCCCGCTGCCGGTGAAGCTCTGCACGACGAGCTCCGCGGGTATTGGAAGTACCGCGTTCGAAGGTTCCGAATCGTCTACGAAATCGACCGGCCAAGCAGAACGCTGAAGATTGTCGCCATTGGCCATCGGCGCGCGATCTACGAGGAAGTCGCCGAGCTCGTTCGTCGCCAGCAGAAGTGACCGGCTTGCCCTTCATCCACACGCAATCCATGCGCCTCGCCTCCGGACAGGAGGCGCTGGTGACCCGCGCGGTCGCCGACGACGGCAAGGTCGGTTTCGGCTTCAGCCTGCAGCTCGACGCCACCGAGGCGCGCCACATGGCGCTGCACGCCGCGGGGCTGCGCGCCGAGCGTCCAAGAATCACACCGGTGCTGGGCCACCCGTGGGAAACGGCGTTCGTTTCGGGAAGCGAAATCCCCTGGACGTTCGAAGAAGGCTTTTCCCGCCTGCAGTGGTTGCCCTAAGATTGCCTCCCCTTCTGAGGAGGCGACATGGGCAAGACGATCAGCTACAAGCGGCCGGACGGCAAGAGCGTGAACGGCTACCTGGCCGAGCCGACCCAAGGCTCGAACGCACCTGGCATGGTGGTGATCCAGGAATGGTGGGGACTGAACGACCAGATCAAGGGCGTCGCCGACAAGCTCGCCAAGGCGGGCTATCGCGCGCTGGTGCCCGACCTCTACCGCGGCAAGTCCACCGTCGACGCGAAAGAGGCCGAGCACCTGATGACCGGCCTCAACTTCGGCGACGCGGCGGGCCAGGACATCCGCGGCGCGGTGCAGTACCTCAAGTCAAGCGGCAGCGCAAAGGCCGGCATCACCGGGTTCTGCATGGGCGGCGCGCTCACGCTGCTCGGCGCGGTGAACGTTCCCGAGACCGACGCGGCGGTCGCGTGGTACGGCTTCCCGCCGCTCGAGTACATCGACCCGTCGAAGATCAAGGCGCCGCTGCTCGGCCACTACGCCCTGCACGACGAGTTCTTCACCATCGACAAGGTCGATGAGCTCGAGAAGAAGCTGCGCGGCGCGGGCGTGAAGTTCGAGTTCCACCGCTACGACGCGAAGCACGCCTTCGCCAACGAGACCGCGGACTCCAAGAACCTTCCGCCGCTCAAGTACCACCCGCAGGCGGCCGAACAGGCGTGGAAGCGCACCATGGACTTCCTCGACCGGCACCTGAAGCGCTGATCGACCTCCTCTGGATTCCCTTCACGGTCTGGGCCGCGCTGGCCCAGACCGTGCGCAACGCCGCGCAGCGCCATCTCACGTCCGAGCTCGGCACGCTCGGCGCCACGCTGGGGCGTTTCCTGTACGGCCTGCCCTTCGCGGGGTTGTGGCTGCTCGGCGTGCAGCTCGCCACGGCGCACACAGTCGCCGCACCGGGCGTGCCTTTCTTCGCCTGGGTGCTGGTCGGCGGGGTCGCACAGATCGCGGCAACCGCGTTTCTTCTGCGCACCATGCAGGAGCGCAACTTCGCCCTCGGCGTCGCCTATTCGAAGACCGAGGTCATCCAGGTCGCGCTATTCGGCCTGGTGTTCCTGGGCGATGCGATCGGCGGCCAGACAGCACTCGCCGTGGCAAGCGGAACCGTCGGCGTGCTGCTGCTTTCGCCGCCGGACCGGGAGCGGCCCCTGCGCGCCTTCGTCGCGGGATGGACCACGCGATCGGCGCTCTTCGGCCTGGCGTCGGGCACCGCTTTCGCCATCTCGGCGGTCGCCTACCGCGGCGCCGCGCTTTCGGCTGCGACGCCTTCCTTCCTGCTGGCGGCCGCCTACACGCTTTTCACCGCGCAACTCGTCCAGACCGTTCTCCTGGGCGGCTGGCTTCTGGTGCGCTCGCGCGCCGTCGTCGCCCGCGTGTTCCGCGCCTGGCGCATGTCGCTGTTCGCCGGCTTCATGGGCGCCGCGGCGTCCGCCGGCTGGTTCACCGCGTTTGCTCTCGAGCCGGTGGCGCACGTCAGGACCCTGGGCCTGATCGAGCTGGTTTTCAGCTACGCGGTCTCGCGCCGGATATTCAAGGAGCGCCTGTCGCGCACCGACGTTCTCGGCATTGCGCTGCTCGCCGTGGGCGTAGTGGTCATCACTTTGCGCTAGGTTCCAGTGTTTGCGGGTCGAAGCGCACGCCGTAGTCCTTCCACGCGGACTCGAGCGAGACGTAGCCCTGGCGCACGTCGCGCCTGAGCGCCTCGAGCGGACGCTCGCGCGGGTCGCCGAATCCGCCGCCGCCGCCCGAGCTCATGATGTAGCGCTCGCCTTTCGCGAGTCGGGTGTCCACCTTGCCGTTCGGGAAAACGGTCAGCTCGCCGTTCCGCCGGATCGCAATGCGGTTTCCCTTTGCATGCTTGCCGCCGGCGAGGCCCCACGGCGGGTTGACCACGCGGTCCGAGCGCGTCATGTAGTTCAGCGGCGCGAGCGCCTCGACTTCCACCTCGGTGCCCAGCCCCCCGCGCCAGCGGCCGGCGCCGCCGGAGTCCTCGCGCAGCGCGTAGCGGTGCACCAGCAGCGGAAACTTGTTCTCCACCTGCTCCGACGGACCGTTGTGCGTGTCGCCGTCGTTCATGCAGATGGTGCCGTTAATGCCGTCTTCATCCGACTTCGCGCCCCAGCCGCCGCCGATGAGCCCGCCGAGGTACAGCCACAGCCGGCCGTCGCGCGGATGGATGCCGTTGATGTTCGCGGTCAGCAGGTCGGCGTGGTGGCCGGCGATGACGCGATCCGGGATCGCGGGCGCGAGCGCCTTGAAGATCGTGTCCACCACGGTCATCGGGTAGGTCATCCACACGCGGTACGGCGCCGGGTGCAGCGCGCTCACCACCGTGCCAGGCGGCAGGATGACCTTGAGCGGCCGGAAGCCGCCGTCGTTGATCGGGTAGTCGCCGGGCAGCGCGAGGCACTTGAACGCGACCTGCGCGCAGGCGACGCCGGCGTTGGAGTTGTAGAAGCCCTTCACCTGCGGGCTCACGCCGGAGAGGTCGACGGTCATCTCGTCGCCCTTCACCGTCACCTTCACGCGAATGGGCACCGGGCGGCCGATGTCGACGCCGTCGTCGTCCATCTGCGATTCGGCCTGGTACACGCCGTCCGGAATCGCCGCGACCTGCAGCCGCGCCTCGGCCTCGCTCTGCGCCATGATGTCGTCGAGGCTCGCCTGCACCGCGGCCGCGCCGTGGCGCGCGAGCAGCGCCTCCATGTGCTTCACGCCGACGCGGCAGGCGGAGAGCTGCGCCTCGAGGTCGCCCATCGCGCGGTCGGGCCGGCGCACGTTCATGCGGATGAAGTCGCGCACGTCGCGGTTGAGCTTGCCGCGGCTGTGGTACTTCACGTGCGGGATCTGCAGGCCCTCCGAGTAGATGTCGTAGGTCATCCCGTTCAGGATGCCGCCGATGTCCTGCCAGTGCGCCATGCAGGTCGAGAACGCGACGATCTTCTTCTCGTGGAAGATCGGGATCGAGAACGTCAGGTGGTTCAGGTGCGCGCCGGTGATGTAGGCGTCGTTGGTGAGCAGGATGTCGCCCGGCTCGATGGCGTCGTAGCCCCAGTACGCGAGCTTCGCCTTGACGGTGTCCGACATGCCGCGGATGAACATCGGCAGCCCGAGGCCGATCGACAGCGTGTCGCCCTTGCGGTCGAACAGGCCCACGGTGAAGTCGAGCGCCTCGTAGATGATCATGTTGTACGAGGTGCGCATGAGCACCGACTTCATCTCCTCGGTGGCCGCGAGCAGGCTGTTGCGCACCAGCTCCACCGTTACCGGGTCGGCTTTTTTCCTTCTCTTGCCCTTGATCTTCTGAGGAACAAGAGGCGCGTGAAGCATTTCCATGGCTAGCTCAATCCTATCGCGATCACCAGGTTGCCGTAACGGTCCACCCGCAGGGCGTCGCCCGGCTCGAGCACCGTGGTGGAGGCGTGCTCCTCGACGAGCGCCGGGCCGGCGATGCGGTTGCCGGCCTTGAGCGCGTCGCGCCGGTACGTGCGGCATTTGGTCCAGCCCTTGCCCGGGAAAAAAACGCGCCGTTCACCCGTGGCCGCGTGCGCGGCCACCTTCGAGGTTCCTCGTGCGATCCGGGCAAGGCGCGGCTTCTTCATGAGGCCGGTGACGGTGCTGCGGATGCTCACGATCTCGGCCGGCTCCTCGGGCGAGCCGCGGCCGTAGCGCTCTTCATGCAGCTCGTCGAAATGCCTTTTTATGGAAGATTTACTCTTCTGGGAAAACGCTGACAAAGGTACATCCACGGTCACCGCGTGCTCCTGGCCGACGTAGCGCATGTCGAGCGCGCGCGCGAGAACCAGGCGCCGCGTATCCAGCCTGGCGTCCTTCACCGCCGCGCTGCCCTGCGCCTCGAGCTCGGCGAACCAGCGCCTGAGATCGTCGAGCTCGACCTGGTCGAGCCGCACGAAGCGCGACTGCACCAGATCGCGGCGGAAATCGGACAGCAGCATGCCGAAGGCGGAAAAATGTCCCGGGGCGGCCGGGATGACCACCTGGGGAATCCGCAATTCGCGCGCCACCATCGAGGCGTGCAAGGGGCCCGCCCCGCCGTAGGCGAAGAGCGTCGGGAATTCGCCGGGATCGAGCCCGCGGTCGGTGGTCACGCCCTTCACGGCATGCGACATCGACGCGGTGGCGATGCGCAGGATGCCGGAGGCGGCTTCGACCTCGGTCATCCCGAGCGGCTCGCCGATGCGCGCGCGCATCGCCTCGGCCGCGGCGCGCTTGTCGAGCCGCATCTCGCCGCCGAGGAAACGATCTTCCGCCAATCTTCCTAGAAGGAGGTTGGCGTCCGTCACGGTGGGCTCGTCGCCGCCGAGGCCGTAGCAGGCCGGGCCCGGCGCCGCGCCGGCGCTCTGCGGGCCGACGCGCAGTCCGCCGGTCGCCGAGACGCGCGCGATGCTGCCGCCGCCGGTGCCCACCTCGTGGATGTCGATCATCGGCGTGAGCAGCGGCAGCCCGGTGAAATAGCCGCCGATCATGGTGCTGCCGCTCGTGAGCGCGAGCCCGTCGCGCACCACGCCCGCCTTCGCGGTGGTGCCGCCCATGTCGAAGGCGATGGCGTTGCGGATGCCCATGATCTCGCACATCGCCTGCGTGCCGATGACGCCGGCCGCCGGCCCGGATTCCATCATGCGCACGCAGTCCTGCTTCGCCTCGCGCAGCGAGTACAGGCCGCCGGTCGACTGCACCAGCATGAACTTCCCCGAGAACCCGGCGCGCCGCGCCTCGGCGTCGATCTCCTCCAGGTAGCGGTGCACGCGCGGGCCGATGTAGGCGTTGGCGACCACGGTCGAGGTGCGCTCGAACTCGCGGTATTCCTGCGAGAGCTCCGAGGACACCGTGACGAACGCCGCAGGGAACTTTTTTTCCAAGAACCTTTTTGCCGCCAATTCGTGCTCGGGGTTGCGGTACGAATGCAGGAACAGCACCGCGATCGCCTCGACGTTGTCCTCCTTCTCGATGCGCTCGGCCGCGGCCTCGAGGCTCGACATGTCGAGCGGCTCGCGCACCGTGCCGTCGTGCATCAGCCGTTCCTTCACTTCGAGCCGCAGCGCGCGCTCGACGAGCGGCTCGTGCTTGCGGAAGCGCAGGTTGAACGAGTCGGGGCGGTTCACCCGGCCGATCTCGTAGATGTCGCGGAAGCCCTGCGTGGTGACGAGCGCCACCTTGGCGCCGCTCCTCTCCAGCATGGTGTTGATGGCGATCGTCGAGCCGTGCAGGAAAAGCCGCGCATCGGCGAGGCGCGTTCCCGCCTTGGCGACGCCCTGCGTGATGCCGTCGACGAGCCGGCCCGGCGTGCTGAGCGTCTTGCCGAGAAGCAGCTCTCCGGAGCGCTCGTCGAATGCGGCGACGTCGGTGAAGGTGCCGCCGATGTCGGCGGCGATGCGCAAGCTAGTCGACACGGATTCCCACTTCTTTGATGATTTTCCCGAACCGCTCGACGTCGGCGGCCACCATCCTGGCGAACTCTTCCTGGGGCAGCGTGCCGGGCTCGTAGCCCAGGCCCGAGAGCCGCTCGGTGACCTCTTTCGACGCCACGGCGCGCACGATCTCGCGGTGCAGCCAGGCGATCGCCTCCGGCGGCGTGCCGGCCGGCGCCATCATCCCGTTCCAGGCAGCGTAGACCGCCGGCACGCCCTGTTCCTTGGCGGTCGGCACGTCGGGCAGCTGCGGCGAGCGCTTCTCGCCCATGTAGCCGATGGCGCGCAGCTTGCCGGCGCGGATCTGCGGCAGCGGCCCGGTCATGCTGTCGAACACCATGCTCACTTCGCCCGACACGACCGCGAGCGTCATCGGCGCATTGCCCTTGTACGGCACGTGCAGGATGTCGACGCCCGCCGTGCGCTTGAAGATCTCGGCGCCGATGTGCAGCGGCCCGCCCGGCCCCGAGGAGCCGTAGGTGAGCTTGCCGGGATTGGCTTTGGCATACGCGATCAGCTCCTTCAGATTCTGAGCCGGCACCGAGGGATGCACGGCAATGAGCAGCGGATAGCTCGCGACCACCGTGATTGGAATGAAGTCCTTGAGCGGATCCCAGGAGAGCTTGCGCAGGTGCGGCTGGATCGCATGCCCGTTCGTGGTCTGCAGGATGGTGTAGCCGTCGGCCGGCGCGCGCGAGACGAACTCGGTGCCGATGTTGCCGCCGGCGCCGGGGCGATAGTCGACGACGATGGTCTTGCCCGTGTTCTCGGTCATCTTCTGCGAGATGGTGCGCGCGGTGGCGTCGGCGCCGCCGCCGGGCGGGAAAGGCACGATCCAGCGGATCGGCTTGGTGGGATAGTCCTGCGCGCTTGCGGTACCCATAAATACCAGACTAAAAACGGCGATCCAGAATCGCATGTTCGTTCCCTTGGTTGAATTAGCGTCCACTATGCTGCTGCTCGAAGGAATCGATGCTGCCCTCGAGGTCCGTCAAAAGCGCGCTCGCGCCCGCATCGCTCGTACGGGCGATGTCGCTCAATAAATCAGTAATGGTTTTCTGGGAATAGGCGTCGCCATGCTTGCTGCGCAGAAAGTCGAGGATGTCCTGCTCGAAATCCTGCACCCGCAGGTTGCTCACGGCCACGCCGCAGGAGCAGCCGGTGCTGAGCGCGACATGGCCCTGCGCGATGCGCCGCCAGCTTCCCAGCAGCCGCATCGCCTGCACGGCAACCTTCGGTGAAGCGGTCATCTGCAAAGGTGCTCCGCGGCCAGCAGCCCGGTGACCGCCGCCTTGATCAAGCCGCCGACGTAGCCCGTGCGCTCGCCGCCCTCGAGGCCTCCGGTGGTCGACCCGACCGCATAAAGGCCGTCGATCGGCGTTCCGTCTGCGCGCAGGACGCGCGAGTCGCCGTCGACCGCGATGCCGCCGAACGTGTAGGTGATGCCCGGAACGATCGGCACCGCGTAGAACGGCGGCTTGCGGATCGGCCATGCCGGCATGCCCGCGTTGTATTCCGCAATGGTGGCGGCAATGCCGCCGGCGTCGATGCCGGTTTCGGCAGCGAGCGCGTCGATGCCCTGCGCACGGTGGAGCGCCCCGCCCATGCGCTCGAGCAGCGGGTTCGGCGAGGTATGCCGCTCGGCCCCGGGACCTTCCCAGCCCGGCTGGTCGCAAATCACCCAGGTGGAAGCGGGATCCGGCAGCGCCGCGATGCGGTTCGCGAGATAAACGCCGCCGATGCGCTCGTCGGCCACGCGCCTGCCGTCCTTGCCGACGACGATGCAGGCGCGCGCGAGCTCATCGGCCCACGGATACGGCCACAGCCGGTCGTCGGCGAGCGCGCTGCGCGATTGCAGATGGCCGTAGAAGCCGCCGCGGTCGGCGAGCGCCGCGCCGGCTTCGAGCGCCATGCGCAGCCCGTCACCGCATCCCGTGCGGGCATTTCTTTGCACGAGACGCTCCGGAGCGGGGCTAATTCTTTGCTTGAGCAGTTTCGTATCGGATTGATAACCGCCGTCGGCGATGACCACGTCGCGCGCCGCCACTTCGAAGGATTCGCCCGCAATGCCGATGCAGCGCCCGTCCTGCATCTTGAGCGCGGCCGCGGCATGGCCGCGCATCACGCGGCCGCCGTGCGCCTCGAGCTTGCGCTCGAGCGAATCGAGCAGCACGTCGGCGCCCTTCCCCTGCCATGGACGGCCCAACTGACCGATCGTCGACGGGGCAAGCACGTGATCGTAAAACGGCGCCTCGCCGCCGCGGACGAATTGCGCGCCGCCGAACTCGCTCAGCCAAGCGACGGCGCGACCCGCGTTGCGGGAAAGGGAAGTCACGAGGTCGTCGCGCGCGCCGGGGCCCACCGTCTCGCGCACCCGCGTCTCGAGGGTCTTCGTGTCGAGAGAAACCGAGTTCATCGCCACGTGGAACACGCCGGTCGCAATGCGCGAATTGCACAGATAGCGATCCTCGCGCGAGCGCTCCAGGACGAGAACCCTGCGCCCCGCCATCGCGGCGCGCAACGCGCACGTCAGGCCCGCGAGCCCGCCGCCGACCACTGCCACGTCACATTTCATCGCCGAACCTCTGCCGGCTCCCTGTCAAGGGGGTCGCGAGTGAAACGAGCGGGGGGTTGGTTTTCGCGAAAAGGCAAACCCCCCGTTCGCCTGCGGCTCACGCCCCCCTTGACAGGGGGGCATCCAAAATCGCTCATTCGGCCTGGATGTTGAGCGCCTTGAGGGCGCGCGCCCACGGCGCGACGTCGTCCTTGATGAAGCCGGCGAACTGCGCCGGCGTGAAGCTCATGCGCGCGAGCCCGTCGCGCTCGAAGCGCGCGCGCGCCTCGTCGGCGCGGGTCGCCGCGAGCACCTCCTTGTTCAGGCGGTCGACGACCGCTTGCGGCGTTCCGGCCGGCGCGAACACGCCGAACCAGCCGCGCTGCGTCATTCCGGGGTAGCCGGCTTCCTTGAAGGTCGGCACATCGGGCAGCAGCGCCGAGCGCTCGTCGGTCGAGACCGCGAGCGCGCGCAGCTTGCCGGCGCGGATCTGCGGCATGGCGGTGACCACGGTGTCGAAGTACATCTGCACCTGCCCCGAGAGCAGGTCGGTGATCGCCGGCGCCGAGCCGCGGTAATGAATGTCGGTGATCTTGACGCCGGCGAGGGCCTCGAAGCGCTCGTTCAGCAGGTGCGTGACGCCGCCGGGCCCGAGCGATACCGCGTTGGTCTTCGCCGGCTCGCGCTTCGCAAAGTCGACGAGCTCGGCGACGTTTTTCGCCGGCACGGACGGATGCACCGTCAGCACGTAGGGATAGCTGGCGATGCCGGCGACCGGGATGAAGTCGTCGACCTTGTAGCTCGGCGCCTTGTGGAGCAGCGTGTTCACCGCGAACACGTTCGCGGTGACGAGCAGCGTATGGCCGTCGGGAGCGGAGCGCGCCGCCGCGCCGCTGCCGATCATCGTCGCGCCGCCGCCCTGGTTCTCGATGATGACCGGCTGGCCGAGCGCGGCCGCCATGCGCGGCGCGATCATGCGCGCCATCTGGTCCGTCGATCCCCCGGCCGGATAAGGCACGATCATCCGCACCGGCTTCGCGGGAAAGCCCTGCGCGGCGGCGTTGGCGGCCAGCAGCACCGCGGCGGCGAGCGAAAGCAGGCGTTGCATCGAGCGCTCCTTGTTCATTGGCCAGGGAACTAGTAACCTAGGTTACCATGGTCACCGAAGCGCTGCAGCTGGCCGTCGATGAAACACGCGCCGAGTCGATCGCCTCGGTCGAGCGCGCGCTGAAGATCATCGAGTGGCTCGCCGACGTGCCCGAGGGCCTGTCGTTCAGCGAGATCGTCGAGCGGCTCGGCGGCGTCAACAAGGCCATCGCCTTCAAGCTGCTGAACACGCTCGAAGCCTGCGGCTACGTGTTCCATAACGACCGCACGGCGAACTACTGCCTCACGCTGCGGGTGAGCAACCTCGCGCTGCGCAAGCTCTCGGGGGCGCGGCTGCTCGACCAGAGCCGCGCCATCCTGCTGCCGCTCGCCGACCACACCGGGGAGCTGGTGCGCCTGGCGGTGGTCGAGGACATCGCCCCGCTGCCGCGGCTCACCTGGGTGCTCTCCCTGCTTCCGCGCCAGCAGGTGCTGCAGATCGATCCGAACTACAGCCTGGAGATCGGGCTGCACACGCACGCGGCGGGCAAGGCCTGGCTCGCGACGCTGCCCTTCGAGCAGGCCCTGAAGCTGGTGAAGACCAAGAAATTCAAGGCGATGACGCCGCACTCGATCGTCACGCCGGAGGGTTTCCGCAAGGAGCTCAGGCGCACCGCCGCGCAGGGCTACGCGCTCTCGTTCGAGGAGCACGCAGTCGGCGTGTCGGCGGTCGGCGTTGCGGTTTTCGGCCAGCGGCTGGATGGCACGACGGCCTGCGTCGGCGTGGTGACCGTGGCCGCGCCGACCGCGCGCCGCAACCGCGAGGATTTCCTCGCGTGGGTGCCCGCGGTGAAGGCGGCCGCCGCACGCCTGGGCGGGAGCTGGCCGCACGAGCCGACCGGCCCGCTCAACCCGCTCTCGACGTGAGCGAGCGCGGCTGCGATGTCGTGGTCGTGGGCGGCGGCGGCGCCGGCCTCGCCGCGGCGATCACCGCCGCCGAGCTCGGCCGCGAGGTCATGCTCATCGAGAAAAGCGCGGCGCTCGGCGGCAGCACCGCGCTCTCCATCGGCTCGGTGACCGCCGCGGGCACGCCGGACCAGAAAGCGGCGGGCGTCGAGGACAGCCCGGCGGAGCACCTGGCGGATTTCCCGGCGTGGGCCGGCCCACTCGCGCACCGCGACAACCTGGAGCTCGCCCGCGTGCTCACCGACAACGCGGCGGGCGCGCTCGCCTGGCTGCGCGAATCGGGGCTCGAGTTCTACGGCCCGCTCCCCGAGCCGCCGCATCGGAAACCTCGCATGCACAACGTGCTGCCGAGCTCGCGCGCGTTCGTGTACCACCTGTCGCGCCGCGCGCGCCGCGCCGGGGTGCAAGTCGTCCTTAATACCCCGGCGACCCATCTCGTGATGGATCATTCGCAGGTCATCGGCGTCGAGACGGCGAAGGCGCGCTTGCTTGCGAAGAGCGTCGTGCTCGCGGGCGGAGATTTCAGCGCCGCGCGCGATTTCCGGCGCGAGTTCGCGGCGCCCGAGCACTGCGAGCTGGCGGCGGTCAACGCGAATTCCGAGGGCGATTGCCAGCGCATGGCGCGCGAGATCGGCGGCGTGGTGGTGAACGGCGACCTCGCCTTCGGCGATCCGCGCTACCGCTTCCGCCCGCCGGCGCGCTCGCCGTGGTGGCTCGGCTTGCCTCCCTCGCGCCCGCTCACCTCGCTCATGCGCTTCGCATTGCGCCGCGTTCCCGCGCCGGCCATCCGGCCCTTCATCCTCGGCTTCCTGACCACGGCGCTCGCGCCGGAAACGAGCCTCTTCGACAGGGGCGCGCTCCTCGTCAACGCGAATGGCGAGCTCTTCCGCCGCGAAGGCGAAAGCCTCGGCTTCGCCATCGCGCGCCAGCCGGAAAAGCAGGCGTACGCCCTGCTCGACGCCACGGCGATGGAGACGTTTTCCCGCTGGCCGAACTACGTGTCCACGGCGCCCGGGGTCGCCTATGCCTATATCGACGACTACCGGCGCACGCGTCCCGATATCTGCGCGCTGGGCGACACGCTGGAAGAGGTCGCGCGCCAGCGCGGAATGAACCCGGAGCGATTGAAGGAAAACTTCAGGAGCAGGCAAGCGAAGCCGCCCTATCTGCTGCTCGGGCCGATCCATTCCTATGTAGTGCTCGCCGACGGCGGGCTCGCCGTGTCGAAGCAAATGGAAGTGCTCGACCGCGGCGGCCGCGCGATCGCGGGACTCTACGCGGCCGGCTCGAGCGGCCAGGGCGGCCTGCTCCTGCGCGGGCACGGCCACCATCTCGCCTGGGCCTTCGTCTCCGGCCGCATCGCCGGCGCTTCGGCCGCCGCCTAGGCGGCGATCACTGCTTCGGGATCTTCGCCGTCTCGACAACCTGGGTCCAGCGCTTCGTCTCGGAGGCGTAGAACTCGCGCAGCTGCTCCGGCGTGCTCGGGCGGCCTTCCACGCCGAGCTCGGCGAAGCGCTTCTGCACGTCGGGCGAAGCCAGCGCCTTGACCAGCGCTTCGTGGACCTTGTCGAGAATCGGCTGCGGCGTCTTGGCCGGCGCGGCGAGCGCGTTCCAGGACGCGACGTCGTAGCCGCGGACGCCGGCCTCGTTCGCCGTCGGCACGTCGGGCAGCCCGGGGAAGCGCTTGCCCGCCGTCACCGCGAGGGGGCGCAGCGCGCCCGACCTGATTGCCGAGAGCAACGGCGTGATGAAATCGACCGCCAGGTCGACGTTGCCGTTACGCACGTTGACGACGACTTCGCCGGTGGTCTTGTGCGGGATCACGACCGCGTCGATGCCGGCCATGGAGCGGAACAGCTCGCCCGCAAGGTGCTGCGTGCCGCCGGGCGTGATCGTGCCGATGTTCATCTTTCCCGGGTTCGCCTTGGCCTTGGCGATCGCCTCCTGGAGCGTCTTGATCGGCGAGTTGCCGCCGGTGACGATCACCATGCTGAAGAAGCCGACGGTGGAGATCATGGCGAAGTCGTTCGCCGGGTCGTAGGGCAGCGACTTGAAGAGCGCCTTGCTCACGGCATTGCCGTTGGTGAGCAGCAGCAGCGTGTAGCCGTCGGGCTGGGCGTGCGCGACGGTCTCGGAGGCGCGGATGCCGCCCGCGCTCGGCATGTTCTCCACGACGATCTGCTGGCCGAGGGCATCGCCCAGCTTCGGCGCGATGGTGCGCGTCGTGATGTCGGCCACGCCGCCCGGGCCGAAGGGCAGCACGATGCGGATCGGCTTGGTCGGATACGCCTGCGCGGCGGCAAGCATGGGAAACACCGCCAGGGCGGCAAGCAGGATCTTTTTCATTCGAAGAGCTCCTCCACTTTGTAGCGACGCGGGATCAGTTGTTGCTCATGCGCGCAGTCGATGGCGACCTCGAGGTTGCGCCGGTTCGCCTCCAGGCCGTGCGGCAGCATGGGCGGATCGCCCGCCGCCTTCTTGCTTTCGACGAGCAGGCGGTAGACGTCGTCCGCCTGCGCCTTCGAAACGCTGCTCTTGACCACCACCAGGTGGTTGAGCTGGATGGCGCCGTGCTTCTCGGCCCAGCGCCTTCCCGCCGCTTCCGGGTCGCGGATCAGAGGCTGCAGGTTCTCGTCCTTCGGGATGGCGCCGAGGATCGCGGCGTCGAGCTCGCCCGCCTGCAGCATCGCGCCGATCTCCTTGCCGGCAGGCGCGCGCTCGACGTTCGGCGGGTCGCGGAATTCCGCGACGTGCGCCTCCTCGAACGTGACCCAGCGGATCCTCGAGATGTCGATGCCGTGGTCCTCCATGAGGATGTGGCGGATCCAGGCGCCGGTGGTCACCGAGTACGAGCGCACGCCGACCCGCTTCCCATGCAGATCTTCAGGAGTAAGCGAAGGATTTTTATCAGAATTAAAAACCAGGAACGGATGCTGAAACCTCGCCATCACCACGAAGGGCAGCATGCGGTAGGGCTTGCCGTGCGCCTTGGCGATGAGGTGCGTCATGATCGCCATCTCGGAGACGTCGAACTCGAGGTTGCGCACCACGCGCTTGAAGGCGCTGGCCGGGCTGCCCTTCACCTCGGCGAAGTCGAACCTGTCGGTGTGCGTCTTGAACTGCCGGGTGACGGGGTAGTCCCCCATGAGGGTCTTCAGCATGGGCGGCTAGTTTAAGCGTTCGCGCAAGCTAGCGCGCACCCGGAACCCTGCGCGTCCTGAGGAACTCCTCCAGCGTCTCGCCGCGGAACGCGGCCACCATCTCGGGGTTCGAAACGCCCTTCGCGCGCGCCAGCTTCTCCAGGCAGAAAAAGCTCGCGCCGTAGTCCTGCATCGCCTTCCAGTCCAGGCGCCGCACCATGTCCTTCTCCTGGTCCGAAAGCGCCTTCATCACTTCTTCGGGCTTCTCCAGGAAAAACCTCCGCGCTTCCTGGCTCCCCAGCGAATGCAGGAAGCGGTTCAGCCGAAGGCCTCTTGCGCTTCTCTCCAGATCGAAAACGTAGCTCAAAATCAGGGACGGACCACGATTAATTTCACTCGAACACCGCCACCGCCATCGCGGTGGTCATCGGCAGGTAGTAGTTCTGGTGGATCTTGCGCACATTCGGCGCGAGCGCGCCGCGCATGATGAGCCACATGATTACTTCCGCGCCCTCGTTGCCGCCGAGGCGCATGAAGTCCTCGATCTTCATCGCGGCGAGGCGCTCGGGATCGCGCTCGATGAGCTCGAGGAACTCGAGGTCCCATTGCTCGTTGTTGAATCCGGCACGGTCGCCGATCATCTGGTGCGACAGCCCGCCGGTGCCGACCATCGCGACCTTGAGGTCCTCGGGATACGCCTCGATCGCCTTCCTCAGTGCCTTCCCTAATGAAAAACACCTGCTCGGCTTGGGAAGAGGCTGCTGAATCACGTTCACCACGAGCGGCACCACCTTCCCCGGCCAGTCGGGCTGCGACGGCCACATCATCGTGAGCGGCGAATGCAGCCCGTGGTCGAGCGGCAGGTCCTGGAACATCGAGATGTCGAACTCTTGGTCGACCAGCGAGCGCGCGATGTGCCGCGCGAGCCCGGCATGCCCTTTCAGCGGCGGAATCTTGCGCGGGCCGAGGCCCTCGTCCGCGATCGCGTACTGCTCGCTCACGCCGAGCGCGAACGTCGGGTAGTGATCGAAGAAGAACGTCGTGGCGTGATCGTTGAAGCAGAAGAAAAGCACGTCGGGCTTCTTCTCGGCGAGCCACTTCTTGACGGGCTCGTAGCCCTTGAACAGCGGTCGCCAGTCGGGATCGTCCTGCTTGCCCTTGTCGAACGCCATGCCGATGGTCGGCACGTGCGACGTGCCTATGCCGCCGATGATTTTCGCCATGTCAGAAGCCGTAGAGACGCGCGGGGTTGTCGACGAGAATCTTAACCTGAAGCTCCGGCTCGGGCGCCATGAGAGGAAAGAGGTCCACGAGGTCGCCGTCGTTGGGCATGTGCTTGCCGACGTTGGGATGCGGCCAGTCGGTGCCCCACAGGATCCGCTCCGGCGCCGCCTCGATCAGCGCCCGCGCGAACGGCACCGCGTCGGTGAACGGCGGCCCCATCGACGACACCCGCTCGGCGCCGCATACCTTCACCCAAAAGGTTTCCAGTTTTAAAAAATCCAAAAGGACTTTAAAGGGTTCCTGCTCAAGCCCCTCCGCCGCCTTCACCCGGCCCATGTGGTCGATCACCATCGGCACCGGGATCGCCTCGAACTTCTTCCTGAACTCCGCGAGATCGTTCGAATCGAGGTGCAGGATCAGATGCCAGCCCATCTCCTTCAGCCGCGCCGCCGTTCGATCGAAGAGCTGCATGTCCGGCCGCCCGCCGAGATGCTTCACGAAATTGAAGCGCACCGCGCGGATCCCGCCGTCGTGCATCTCGCGGAACTGCCGATCTCCATAGGTCTCATCAATGATCGCCGTGCCGCGGTACTTCCCTCCCGAGCGCGCGATCGCATCCAGCGTAACGCGCATGTCCGCGCCGTGGCAGCTCGCGTGCACGATCACCGCGCGCTCGATCCCGAGGATCGAGTGCAGCTTCTGCAGTCCCTCGAACGGCGAATCGGGCGGCCAGTACGCCGCATCCGGTGCGTAGGGAAACTTCGCCGCCGGCCCGAAGATGTGGCAATGCGCGTCACACGCAAGCGGCGGCGGGCGGAACTTCGGCTTGCGGGTGTTCGGGTCCGGGGGTGCAGTGGCTTTCATCCTCGCGATTCTAAGTGCCCTTATCCGACAGTCCGCAACCGGTTTCGATACTCTCGTAAATCCGCTCACCGCCTCGCGGCATCAGCGCTCAGTTCCGGCCATCCAGCAGCAGGCATATGCCGGCATATAGCGCTATCCATCCATGGATGTTTGCATGTCCTTATAGATGGTTCTACGATGCCCCGCATGTCGTTCAATCAATGGTTAGACCGCATGGAAACAACGGTTCTCCAGCTAGCGGCGTCAGTTTTGGGCTTGTTCGTTGGAACGTTCCTCTTCTCAAGAGTTGGTAGCTGGATTGGGGCGATCGTCACGGCGCTCAAAACTCCGCGCGACGAGAAGGCTTCGGCTCGGCAGCCCGCTATAGGCACTGTTGCATTAGTAGCAGTTCTGAATTCCGGGCCGTGGCTATTAGCGGGTGTGCTGTACTGGGCCTACTATGTCTTATCGGAGTCTCACGCACCGGCGTGGGACTGGTTCTTTGGAGCCGTGGCTGCAGCAGTGCCTGTTTGGCTCACGGTCTCGATATACCTATACCGTCGAGGCAAGCGCATTCAGGCAGAACGGATGAAAGAAGAGAATGCGGTCTAACCCCGCGGTGGAGAGCGACGCTTTACACGCAGCGCTGCGCGCTTCCTTCAGCGCGCCTCACCGCGAACGTTAGCCGTCAAGACGTAGACGCGCACAGGAGTGGGTTTGATCGAGGCAGTGATCTTCGATGTAGGCGGCGTCCTCGCTGAGGATGTATGGGAGCATCTCCTACCCTGTCGCAAGAAGTCCGGTGGAATACGAGACCAGTTCGGCCTTGACCGTGACCAGGTCCATAAGGTTGGGTTGTTACTCTGGGCAGCATTCGCGCACACACCGGAAGGGCAGCGGACGACTTGGCGCGAGTTGGAAAGACGCTATTGGGACTTGTTCATTCGATTCTTTTGGGATAGGTCTCCTCCGCAGGGTGCTTCCATTGACGACTTTATTCACATGACGGACGAGTACGTAAGGCTCGTGGATCCTGGGATACCTGCTCTGTTGGAGGGGCTCCAATCAAGGGGACTCAATCTGGGGGTGTGCTCAAACAACAACGAGTTTTGGTTTAGGCGGCAATTCGGCAATCTCAAGCTCTTCTCCTATTTCCCCCCGGCGGGGATCGTCCTCTCTTGTCGCGTAGGTTTTTCAAAGTCCAGTGCCGGCTACGAAATGTTTGACGCCGCTGCAAGCGCAATGAACGTGGCTCACTCAAGTTGTATTTTTGTAGATGATCGAAAGGACAACGTCGAGCGTGCGGAGGCGCGTGGCATGAAGGGAATTCACTTCCGAGGTCTTAGTCAGTTGCAGGAATCGCTAAATGGGTTCCTTGACGGCTAACAACGCGTTCGAAAACGGACGCACGCGAGCCGCGCTTCGCGCGTTCGCTCGCGCCGTTCAACGCGGACGTTAGGTGCGATGAAAAATATCGAGCTCTTGGACGCTTCGGCGACAGCACATGATTTGGTTGTCGTCGCGTTCGACATGTGTTCATCTTCAAACGTGATCGAAGACTTGAGTCGCACGGGAAACCTAGTCGCGTTTGATCGCCTACTAAAGAATCTTCACGTTTGGCTCTGGAGCAATGCCAAGCAGTCGGGGTACGTCCTTTACAAATTTACTGGTGATGGCTGGATCGTCTTCTTTCCCGCCTCCGCGATCGATGGCAACGGCCTCATGCGTTTCCTGCTCAGGTTGTCTCGTAAATACAAGTCGTATCGTGAAAGTTTCGTCGACAAGCACCTTGAGTCGATGCCGAAAGCTACCGGGCTCACTTTCGGTGTTGAAATGGGCACGTTGCGGAAAGTTGTTCTTGGGCGGGACCTGGAGTTCGCCGGACGCGCGCTGAATATCGCTTGCCGATTGCAGGCGGCCGTAAAAGACAAGGGGCCTGATCCAGATTACCGATGCTTGTTTTCGCGTAAGGTGTTCAATTCCTATCTGCGTGAAGTCCGTGAGTTCAAGTTCTTTGAAGTGGAGCGTTCCCTTCGAAACATTAGCGGAGGCGAGCGATATCGCTGCGTGAAGGCAAATCTCGCAAAACATGTTCGCACCTAACCGTGCGCGTTGGTGAGCGACGTTTGCGCGGCGGCGCTACGCGCCTTCTACAACGCGCCACAACGCGAACGTTAGAAGGCCAAGTCGCCCGTCGATGAGTTCGCACCTTGTACCTGAATATCACCGGGCACGCCTGCTTGTCGTCGTGTCAGCGGCGCTTGTATTTCTTTGGAGATTGGGCATTCCCTTCCGAGGGCGAATTCCACTCCTCGACGTCGGTCTTCTAGATAACGCAAATCTTCCGTATGTGCTTGCCTGCGTCCTAGGTTACGGAATTTTTCGCCTCTTGGTCGAATGGGCTCAATCGGAGCGCGAGCGCCGTCGTCGACTTGCTTCTCGAATCGATCTTGCAGTGAGTCTCTTGTTCGGCGCGTCTGCCGCATGGGTCCTAGGAGCTCAAATACTTCCGCCCATATCCCTTTCGTCTATTCCGCTAATTCCCTCCTTCGCTCTTATCGCCGTCGGGATCGCCGTCGGTGAACTCATCGATACTTCCCTCTTTTCTCTCTTTTTCATTCGGTCGAAGAAGGAAGCTAAACAGCTCGCTCTGCCCAGGGTTCCGGTCGCGGTCCGAGCAATTTTCCGCACGGCTTACGTAGTCGTCCCGCTACTGATTCTGACCTTGCTGCTCGCTCCAAGCTTTTCGGAGCCACTATCTTGGTATTGGCCTTGGCTTCTCTTTTCACCGGTTCTCATTCTTGTCATTTCGGGCACGGCGGCCCTCGGGCTACGCCGGCACACCCGACCAGACGGAACAGTCATTTCGCGAACGGAGTACCTAGGAGGCTTGCGCGCCGCGTTTGATCAGCATGATGCCCGATACCAGATCGGCGGATGGGACCGGCCGGTCGCCCCTTCAAATACACCTTTGTATGAGGCCGCCGAGCGCGGGGACTCAAAGGCTGTCCAGCAACTACTCTCTTCGGGAGCGAACCCCGATGAGCCCAACATGCACGGCTGGACAGCGCTCATGATCGCCGTCGCCCAACAGCACTGGGATACCGCCCACCTTTTGCTCAAGAATGGTGCAAATCCCGACCTAAGTAACCTACTAGGTCGCAACGCGCTAATGTTTGCCGCCCGCTATGGTAATCAAGATCTCCTACGAGACCTTATTCAACATGGCGCGCGCGTCGATCTCAACACATCGTACGATCAAGGAGCTTTGGCATCGGCGGCAGCCCATGGACACGCTGAGGCTGTGCGGATCCTTCTCGATGCTGGCGCAGATCCAACCCGGCGAGACAGAGACGGCAAGACCGCGCGGGATTGCGCTGAGGCCGCGGGACACGGTGAAATTGCTGCGTTGATTCGGCGCGCGGCGCTTGCGCGTCACCACGAGACTTGAAGTAGCCTTCTAACATGCACTTGCAGCCGACCGCCGCAAGCATGCTTGCGGTTCCCTCGGGCCATAGGTCCCCGGCGGCGGCTGAAGTGCGACGTTGAGGCGCCCCGAGGGCGAGGTGGGTCCGACAACTCGGAAGCTTGAGACGTCCGGGGCCTTCCGAGTACACTTCCGAGCGTGACGGACCTCGTTGAGCTTCTCAAGCGCCCGGAAGGCAAGACGCTGGAGTTCAAGCGCGATCTCTCCTCCCCCGATGGGGCGCTCAGGACGATCGTGGCCTTCGCCAACACCGCAGGGGGGACGTTGCTCGTCGGTGTCGAAGACAGGAGCCGGCACGTCCGCGGCGTGCCCGACGCGCTCGAGCTGGAGGAGCGCCTGGCCAGCCTCGTCAGCGACCGCATCAGGCCGCGTATCGTCCCCGAGATCGAGATCCTCCCCTGGCGGCGCACCCAGGTGCTGGCGCTCGAGGTTCACCCCAGCGCGAGCCGGCCGCACCACCTCACCCGCGAGGGCCCGGCTGGCGGCGTCTACGTCCGGGTGGGCTCGACCAACCGCCGCGCCGACGCGGAGCTCATCGAGGAACTCCGGCGCTTCGCGCGGGGCGAGGGCTTCGACGAGCAGCCCGTGCCGGGGCTCGACTCGGAAGCGATCGACTTCCGAGCCGCTTCCGAGTCGTTCGCCTCCGTGCGCAAGCTCGCCCGCCGTGACCTGCAAATCCTGCGCCTCGTCACGAAGCACCAGGGGCGCGAGGTGCCTACCGTGGGCGGGATGCTCCTCTTCGGCCAGGCGGAGGCCCGTGCACGCCACTTCCCGGACGCCTGGATCCAGGCGGGCCGGTTCCAGGGTACCGAGCGCAGCCACATCATCGACCGCACCGAGATCCGCTCCCTGCCCGTGCGCGCCATCGAGGAGGCGATCGCCTTCGTGCAGAAGCACACGCTCCAGGGGGCCGAGATCGGCGCTGTGCGCCGCAAGGACGTCTGGAGCCTTCCCCCCGTGGCCGTGCGCGAAGCCGTCATCAACGCGGTCGTTCACGGCGACTATGCGCAGCGCGGCGCGCCGCTGCGCCTGTCGATCTTCGACGACCGCCTCGAGGTCGAGAACCCGGGGCTCCTGCCCTTCGGCCTCACCGTCGAAGACCTGGCTCACGGCGTCTCGAAGCTGCGCAATCGCGTCATCGGGCGCGTCTTCCACGCCCTCGGCCTGATCGAGCAGTGGGGCAGCGGCATCCAGCGCATGACCGCCGCCTGCCGCGACACCGGGCTCGCGGCGCCGGTGTTCGAGGAGCTCGCCGCGCGCTTCCGGGTCACGATTGCCACCGCGCGCGTGGGTCGTCCGGTGCTCGACGATACCGACCAGGCCATTCTCGCCAGCCTCGCCGGCGGCAAGGGACGTCCGACGAGCGAGATCGCCGAGGCGATCGCGCTTACCCCGCGCGCCACGCGCACCCGTCTTGCCCGGCTCGTCGGCCGCGGGCTGGTGCACGAGATCGGCACGGGGCCGCAGGACCCGCAACGGCGCTACTACCTGGCCGATCGAGGCCGCGCGTGAAGCTCACCCTCCAGCAGCTCGAGGCCCATCTCTGGGGCGCGGCGAACATCCTGCGCGGCAAGACCGCAGGGCAGGATTACAAGAGCTACATCCTCTCGCTCGTGCTGGGCTCGAAGTGCCCGGCCGCCCGGGTCAAGGCGCGCTGACTGTGGCCTTACATGTCGAAGAAGACCGTCTCGTCCGGCCCCTGCATGCGGATGTCGAAGTGATAGACCACGCCGCCCGGTAGCGTTTCGCGCCGCGCGATTAGCGTGCTGCGCCGCTCGGCGGGCACGTCGGCCAGCACCTCGTCGCGCGCATTCGCTTCCTGCTCGTCGTCGAAGTACACGCGCGTGAAGGCATGGCTCAGCATGCCGCGCATCATCACGATGACTTCGATGTGCGGGGCGTTGCCGGGGCCGATGCTGCCCGGCTTGATGGTCCGGAAGCGGAAGGACTTGTCGCGCTCGGTTCCCGTGCCGCAGCGACCGAATAGATGTCCGCCCTTCGCGTCGGCATGGCAAATCTCGATCATGGCGTCGTCGACCGGCTTGCCGTCGCCGTCGAACACGCGCCCGGTGAGCACGATGCGCTCGCCTGGCGCGCGCGCATCGACGAGAACCGGCCCGTAGGCCGAGCGGTAGGGATAGCCGTATTGCTCGGGAGTCAGTCCATAGGCGAAGTAGGGTCCGACAGTCTGCGAGGGGGTCTGTCCGAGGCTCACTTGCGGTTCTCCATGGGGGTTTGCTGCGCGCCGCGCAGGACGATGTCGAACTCGTAGCCGAGCGCGAAGCCCGGGTCCGCGGTCTCGAGCGTGAGGCGCGAGACCAGGCGCTCGCGCGCGCCAGCGGGCGCGCTGTTGTAGATCGGATCGAGCGGCAGCAGCGGATCGCCCGGGAAGTACATCTGCGTCACCAGGCGGCTCGCGAAGTACTGGCCGAAGAGCGAGAAATGGATGTGGTTCGGCCGCCAGCCGTCGGCGTTGCCCCAGGGATAGGCGCCGGGCTTGATGGTGACGAAGGTATAGCGCCCCTGCTTGTCGGTGAGGCAGCGCCCGGCGCCGAGGAAGTTCGGATCGAGCGGCGCGTGGTGCTGGTCGACCTTGTGGGCGTAGCGCCCGGCCGCGTTCGCCTGCCAGATCTCGATGAGCGCTTCGCGCACCGGGCGGCCGCCCTCGTCCAGGACGCGCCCGGTCACGACGATGCGCTCGCCGAGCGGCTCGCCGTTCTTGATCGCGTTGCGGGTGAGATCGTGGTCGAGCGGCCCGACGGCATCGTGGCCGTAGACCGGAGCATTGAGCTCGGCCAGCGCGCGCTTGAGCGGGATCAGCGGCTTGGTCGGCCCGCGTTTCACCGTGGACTTGTAGGGCGGGTAGACGTAAGCCGGGTGCGCCGACCAGTCGCGCTTGGTGAGCGCCGGAATTTGGAGGTCTCGTTTCATAGGGCGTGCAGCTTTCCCCAACGATTCCTTGATGTAAATTGAGTTTTCGGCGCCGTTTGTATAACGTCCGGTTATACAAGCCATGCGCGAAAGCCGAATCAAGCTTCGTCACCTGCAGTGCGCCCTGGCGGTCAAGGAGCACGGCGGGCTGCAGACCGCGGCAAAGCGCCTGTCCATCTCGCAGCCGGCGGTGTCCAAGACGATCAAGGAGCTGGAGGACATCCTCGGCGTGCGGCTGTTCGAGCGCGGGCGCCGCGGCGCCGTGCCGACCGCCGAGGGAGAGCAGTTCCTGCGGTATGCGGGATCGAGCGTCAGCGCGCTGCGCAGCGGGCTCGACGGCATAGCGGCCAAGACGCGCGGCGCGGAGTCGCTCGCGATCGGCGTGCTGCCGACGATTGCGCCCGCGATCATGCCGCGCGTGGCGCTCGCCCTGCGGCGCAACGCGCCCGCCGCCCTGCTCAAGGTCGTGACCGCGGCGAACGCGGAGCTCCTCACCGCACTGAAGCAGCGGCACGTCGAGCTCGTTCTCGGTCGGCTGTCCGATCCGGAACAGATGTCGGAAGTGACCTTCGAGCATCTGTACTCGGATCCGCTGGTCCTCGTCGTGCGCGCCGGGCACCCCGTGCTTGCGCAGAGAGCCTTGATAACGTTCGAGAACTTGAGAAGCTACCCCGCCATCCTGGCGACGAAGGGAACCATCATCCGCCACAGCGCCGAGAGCCTGCTGCGCACCCACGGCCAGACCGTCCCCAACGATTGCATCGAGACGCTCTCGATCTCCTTCGCGCGCAGCGTGGTGCTGCAAAGCGACGCGGTCTGGTTCGTGCAGCTCGGTGCCGTCGAGCCCGACATCGCGACCGGCGCGCTCGTCCGCCTGCCGGTTTCCACGGCCGGCACCGAGGAGCCGATCGGCCTCATGCTGCGGGCCGACCACCAGCCCGGCGCCGCCCTGCGCGCCCTGGTCGCCTGCATCCGGGAGGAAGCCGCCGTGAAACGAAACGGCGGCGAGCGCCATCCAATGCCGCGTGAAGCCTGAAACCGCAGCCGTCGCGTTCGAGCGCCTGACCGGCGTCGAGCTCATCGAGCGCATCAAATCCGGCGATGGGCGCGCCATGGAAGCGCTGATGCGGCGCCATAACCGGGTGCTTTACCGCACCGCCCGCGCCATCCTGCGCAACGATGCCCTGCCCGACGGCTATCGCGCGGTGTTCATGCTGCGCGGGGTGGAAGAGCTCTCGGTCGAGGAGACGGCCGCCGCGCTCGATATGCAGGAGGCGACCGTGCGCACGCGCTACTTCCGCGCGCGCGGCCTGCTGCGCGAAGCGCTCGCGCGCGACATCGACCTGACGATGGAAGACGCCTTCGGCTTCGACGGCGCGCGCTGCGACCGCATCGTCAACGACGTTCTGAACGCGCTCGGTTTGTCGTCGTCGTGACGCAGCGCAGCGTGCGCAATAAGTTTGCCCGCCCGCTTGCTTCAACTACCTTGGAAGAAACTCGTTCGTGAAGGTCTGCTGCAGCTCGATCTTCGCCGGCCCCTCTGGCCTCAAGTACGCGAAGGTGGCTTGAGCCTGTGCCTCGCTCATGCGCCCGTTCGGCGGCCATACCTGGTTCATGGTGGCGAAGAGCGATTCGTTCGCCTCGGGGCTGAGGTCGGGATACTCCTTCGCCATGATGGCCTTACCGCGGGCCGGATCCTTGAGGACGCGCGTCGCCTCGGTGAACGCCCCGGCTACCTTGCGAAGCAGCGCAGGCTTGGCTTGAATCGTGTCGGGGTGAACGGTGAGTGTCATGAAGATCAGGTCGCGGAGCTCGGCGACATCGCCGCTCATGACGTTCAGGTAGACCTGTCCGAGGCCCGCCTGCTGCACCAACACCCCGGCCGGCTCGACCGGCATGGCGGCATCGATGAGCTTGCGCTGGAACGCGGCCACGTAAGAGCCCGGCTCGGACCCCAGATAGACGGAGCTGATGTCGCCGGGCAACTGCAGGCCGTATTTGCCGGCAAGCATCTTCAGCATTTTTTCCCCCGAGCCGTTCGCCGAAGGCAGGCCGATCCGCTTGCCCTTCAGGCGCCGGATCTTGTCCTCGAGGTTCAGTTTTTCGGCCCCCGCGGCGAGCGAGGCATCGACGATCAAGTTATTCAGCGGACGGCTGGCCACGTTATAGATCGATACCAACCGCCGTCCCCGTGCGCCCACGGTGAGGACGTGCTCGTAGCTGAGGATGCCCACATCGGCCTGCTTGGTCAGGACCGCTTGCAGGGCCAGCGCACCGCCCTGCACGAACGAGACGTCCGCCTCCAAGCCGTGCTTTTCGAAAATCTTCTCCTGCTTTGCGGCGTACAGCGGGCCCGAAAAGTAGCCGTGTCCGATGTTGACGATCTTCACCGGCTCGGCTTGAGCCGCCGGCCAGAAAAAGCAGCTCGCGAGCAGCGCAAACAACGAAACGATCTTCATCGCAGTTTCCTTTTGGGTTGTTTTCATCGTCCGATAACACGCCAGCGCTCGACGCGCCTCTGGGACACATCGACCGTCCAGTTCAACAGCGCCGCCACCAGGGCGATCACGAAAAGCGAGGCGAAGACCCCGGCGGTATCGAACTGCGCGCCGGAGAACTGCACCAGGTAGCCGAGCCCGCGGTTCGCGGCGATCATTTCACCGAGAACGGCGCCGATAAGCGCGTACGGCACCGAGATCTTCAGGCTGGCGAAGACCCAGGACGCCGACGATGGGATGATCACCTTCGCCAGCACCTGCCAGCGCGTCGCTTTCATTAAACGCACGGCATCGATGAGGTCCTGGTCGACCTCGCGCACGCCCGCGTAGGTGTTCAGGAAGACGAGAAACAGCACGATGACGGCCGCAAGGGCGATTTTCGATTCGATCCCTATGCCGAACCAGAGCACGAGGAGCGGCGCGAGCGCCACCTTGGGCAGTGCATTCAGCGCGGACAGGAAAGGATCGAGCAGCCTGCTCAGGAAGGGCGACAATCCGAGCCACACACCAAGCACGAGGCCGATGGCCACTCCGATCAGGAACCCCAACGCAGTGGCGTGAACCGTCGCCCAGGTATGCAGCAGCAGCGACCCGTCGGCGGTCCACTTCCAAAGACGCCGCGCGATGTCCCCGGGATTCGAGATGAAAAAGTCGTCCACCAGCGTGCCCGAAGCCACCTGCCACAGGCCCGCCAGGGCAACGGCGAGCAGCACCTGGCATCCGAGCATGGCGAGGCCGCTCATGTCCCCGAGAGGCTTTTCGCTCACACCGCCTCCTCCTGGTACTCCTGCCGCAGCCGCTCCCAGATCGCATCGTAGAGCTCCTTGAACCGCGGCTCGAAGCGCACGTGCGTCACATCGCGCGGCCGCGCCAGATCGATCGCCTGCTCGAGGGCGACGGTCGCCGGCCGGCGCGTGCACACGATCACGCGGTCGGCCAGCGTGACGGCTTCGACCAGGTCGTGCGTGACGAAGACCACCGTGAGGCCGGCCTCGGCGGCCAGGCGAAGAAGAAGCGTTTGCATCGTAAGCTTGAGCTGGGCATCAAGCGCGGCGAAGGGCTCGTCGAGCAGCAGCGACTCCGCCCCCTGAAGAAGCATCCGCGCGAGGCTCGCGCGCTTGCGCATGCCGCCCGAGAGCTCGCTCACATATCGGGCCTCGAAACCGCGCAGCCCCACGCGCTCGAGCACCTCATCGGCGCGCGCTTGCCGCTCACGCCTCGAGACGCCCGTGACCTCCAGCGGAAGCGCGACGTTGTCGCGGATGGTGCGCCACGGCAGCAGGTTGTCCTTCTGCGTCATGTACGCGACGGACGTATTCACCTCGGCCACCGTCCGGGCGTTATACACGACGCGGCCGCGGCTCGGACGGTACAGGCCGGCCATCATGTGAAGCAGCGTCGACTTTCCGCAGCCGCTCGGTCCGATGACCGCTACGATCTCCCGGCGCGCGATGCCGAGGTCGATGCCAGCGACCGCGTCAACGACCTCGCGACCCTTGGTGAAAGACTTGTGGAGACCTTCGATGCGGACAAGCGCGCCGGCGCTCACAGGATCGACCGCTGATGCCCGCCGTCGACGTCGATGTTAGAGCCGACGATGAATCCAGCACGCTCGGAGGCGAGAAAAACCACCGCGTTGGCGATGTCATCGGGCACGCCCCAGCGGCCCATGGGGACCTCCTTCCCCCACTCGGACTCCTGCTGCTCGAGACTGCGGCCCAAATACACCTCGTTGTACAGCGTCAGCGAATGCGTAAGCGGGCTTTCGATGCGGCTCGGACAGACGGCGTTCACCAAGATGTTGAAGCGGCCGAGGTCGTCGGACAGCGACTTGACGAAGGCGTGCTGCGCAGCGTTGCTGACGGCGGAAGCGACGACGTTGATGCCGGGTACTTTTCCGGCCTGCCCGATGACAACGATGAAGCGCCCGCCGCCTTGCTTCTTCATGTGCGGCGCGACCTGGCGCGCGAGTTCCCACGGGCCGAGGACTTTGGTGCGCAGCTGCGCTTCCAGCCTTTCGACGGTAATGTCCTCGACCAAGCCCTGGACATGCGTACCCGCGTTGCTGACCACGATGTCAATACGGGAAAGCTCGGCCACGACGCGGTCGACAAGCCCGGCAATCTGACGCGGCTGCTCCATGTCCGCGGTGAACCCGCGCGCTTTGATTCCATCCTGGTGCAACTCGTTGAGAGACGCCTGCAGCTTCGTATCGCCGCGGCCGCAAATGACCACGGTACAGCCTTCTTCGCCGAGCCGCCGCGCGATGGCGAAGCCGATGCCGCTCGTGCTGCCCGTAACCAGCGCCGTCTTGCCCGATAGTCCTAGATCCATCTGCTCTCCTAGCCGAAAACGTAGCGGTGATATCCGCCGTCGATGCTCACCGAGCTGCCGGTGACGAAGTTAGCAGAATCCGACGCAAGGAAAACGACAAGATCTGCGACTTCTTCCGGGCGGCCGGTTCGCCCGAGGACGTTCGCGCGCGTAAAGCCGGCCGCCGCCGTTGCCCGGTCGACGCCGCGCGTACGCATTTCCTTGTCGATGAGCGAGGCGAGCAGTTCGGTCTCTATATATTGCGGGCAGACCGAATTGACGCGGATGTTGTCCCGTGCCACGGAATCGGCGACACATTTGGTGAGCGCCATCAGCGCCGCGTTGGTCACACCCGAGGGCAGGCGGTCGGGATGGGGATGGCGTGCCGCCTGCCCGACGATGTTCAGAATGCGTCCATCGCGCTGGCGCTTCATGGCCGGAAGCACCGCGCGGATCATCAGAAAAAAGCCGAAGAGCTTCTCTCGAACCTGTCGCTCGAGCGCCTCGACGGTCGTGTCCTCGATGGTCCCGCGGATATGCGTGCCGGCGTTGTTTACGAGGATATCGATACGGCCGAACGTCTCTAGCACCCCCTGCGTGAAGCGCGTGACCGACGCCTCGTCGCCGGCGTCGGTAACCATAGTGAAGACCTCTGTGCCCGCGGCCCGCAGGTCGGCAGCGGCGGCCTCCAGGCGGTCGCCGTCTCTCGCGCAGATGGCGAGGGCGCATCCTTCGCGCTGAAGGCCTTGTGCCACCGCTTTTCCGATTCCGCGCGACGCGCCCGTGACGATCGCAACCTTGCCCTTCAGCCCAAACTCCACTTCGCCTCCGTTTTCACGCTTAGTTTTAATCTATTCTAGAGAGAATGATTATCGCCGAAGAGCTCTTTGCCCGAAAAGGCGCGGTCAAGCTCGCCGTCTGGCGCAAGCGTCCCGTTTCGCAAAGCGATCATCCGGTGGTCGTGCTCGTGCACGGTTCGTCGACTTCGGCACGTCCGACGTTCGATCTTGCCGTTCCAGGGAAAGCGGAATACTCGATGATGGACTGGTTCACCGCGCGCGGCTTCGACTGCTGGGCGATGGACCATGAGGGCTACGGGCGCTCGACTGTGACGCAAAGCAATTCCGACGTGCGTTGCGGCGTCGAAGACCTCCGGCATCTCATTCCGCTCATCGAGGAGCGCACCGGACGCAAGCGCGTCCTGATGTACGGCCTTTCTTCCGGTGCGCTACGCGCGGGCGCCTTTGCGGCGGCCTGCCCGGACGCCGTGGAGCGCCTGGCGCTCGACGCTTTCGTGTGGACGGGCGAAGGATCTCCTACGCTGGCAAAGCGTAAAGAAGGTGTTGAGCAATTCCGATCGCAAGCGCGGCGCCCGATCAGCGAAGCATTCATCGAAAGCATCTTTACCCGCGATTATCCCGGCTTGTACGAGCCGGAAGTCGCCAAGGCTTGCGCTGCCGCGCAGTTGAGCTACGGCGACTCCGTCCCAAGTGGAACATACCTCGATATGACGACGGCGCTTCCGCAGGTCGATCCGGCCGCAGTGCGGTCGCCCACGCTGATCGTGCGACCTCAGCACGACGGCGTGGCAACCGTGGAAGATCTGCTCGCGTTCTTCGCCCGCTTGCCTTCGGCCGACAAGCAGTTCGTCATGATTCCGGGCCTCACGCATGCGTCCACGTTCGGCATCCACCGTCGCCGCATGTGGCACGCCGTGCTGTCCTTTTTCTCCGCCGGAGCCTTAGGGACGGGTTGATTTGCATCAAAGCGGCACGGGTCGGCCGTGCCAGCATCGGTGGACGCTAGGAGGAACCCATGAGGAAAGCGTTCGCTTTTGTAGCCTTATTCGCCCTTTGTTCGTTCTCGCTTGCGCAGGATTTTCCGAGCAAGGCGCTGCGGCTGGTCGTGCCGTTTCCGCCCGGCGGCGGAACAGATCTCGTGGCGCGGAACATCAGCCGCGACCTCGCCGAAGCGCTCGGACAGCCCGTCGTCGTGGAGAACCGGCCGGGCGCCGGCGGCCTGGTCGCCTGGGGAGAAGTCGCGAAGGCGGCTCCGGACGGCTACACGATGGTCATGATCGCGAACAACCTGCGCCTTTATCCGTTGATGGGCTCGAAGCTCAACTTCGATCCGGAGCGCGATCTGGTGCCGGTGGCGGCAATAGCGTCGGTCCCGATGCTGCTCGTCGGCACGCGAAAAGCGCCGCCCGGCGACGTGCGCGCGCTCATTGCCCAGGCTAAAGCGGCGCCCGGATCGATCAACTACGGCACTCCGGGGTATGGCTCGCCGCATCACCTGGCCACCGCGCTGTTTGTGACCGAGACGGGAATCGCCCTGACGCACGTACCCTACAAAGGAACGGCGCCCGTGCTCAATGATCTGCTCGCCAACCAGCTGGAAATCGCGTTTCTCGGCCTGTCGTCCGCGATCCCGCATATCAAGAGCGGCAAGCTGCGCGCGTACGGCGTGGCGGCGCTCAAGCGCTCGGCGATCGCGCCGGACATGCCGACGATCGCGGAAAACGGCGGGCCGAAGTTCGATGCGAGCTACTGGTATGCGATCGCCGTCCCGAGGGGAACGGCAAGCGCGATCGTGGACCGCCTGAGCGCCGAAGTGCTGCGCCTGCTTTCCCGTCCGGCAATGCAGGAAACTTTCCTCAAGCAGGGCTTCGAGCCCATGCCGGCGGGCGCCGCCGATGCCGGGAAGATGCTCTCCGACGAAGTGACGAAGTGGAAGCGGCCGATCGTCGACGCGAAAGTGAAGATCGAATAGGTCAGGCCGCCAGGCGAATGCCGAAGTGGCGGGCGAGCAGGTCTTCGATGAGATCGAAGCACGCCCCCTTGCGCACGACCCGCCAGTCGCGCAGATCGAGCATGGTTGAGGACTTGCCGTAACAGGCCCAGCGCATCAGGCCGTAATCGACAACGACGTCGGCGACGGCAAGCACTCGGGCTCGATATCCTCCACCCGGTACTTGGTCCCCTGCAGCGAAATATTGGCCGAGGAGCCGACCACCGCGAGGTCGTTTTCCCAGGAAAGGCGGCCGAGTACTTCAAGGAAGGGGCCACCGCCGAGCAGCATGGCGATGGTGCCTTCGCTTAACGTCTGCTCCAGCACGTCGGCATCGAGGTTCTCCAGCATCGGATGATCGAGCCGGCACGGCGCCACGGCCCCGAGCGGCAGGTCGTACTGGCGAGTAATGGCGTCGACGACCCTATGCGCGCGCTCATCGACCAGATGCATATCCCGGTGAAGCTGCGGCGAGCCCGTGATGGCATTCAGTTTAGAAGGCTGGCGTCGCTTGGCGGCGAAGATCGTCCGAATTGCGCCGGAGGTACCTCCCACGATCGCGTAACCCACGTGCATTGGCACCACCGCGATACCCCCGCCCGCGATGACATCGAAGACGCGGCGCGCATCGGATTCAACGTCGTATAGACGCATAACCCCTCACGGATCCGCCTGCTTGCCTGCCCACACCGCCACCACCTGAGGCAGCGCCGAGGCGGCGCGCGCGCGGATTTCGTCGTCGCTGAGCGAGCTCAGCGGGTGCTGGATCACCACCGGGACGAGGCCCTTCATGCCGAGCGCCTCGCGCTGCATCTTCGCCTCGTGGACGAATTCCGTGGTGACGATCACGGCCGTCGGTACGCCGAGCGATTCGAGACTCATGCCATCATGCATACAGCACGATGTGCATGACCCTCAATCGCCGATGGCGGTGACGACGATGTCGTTTTCGGCGCGGATCTGCTCGACGAGCTGCGGAGCGGCGAAGCGCGAGAAGCTTTCCTTGCGGTAGTAGTTGACCGCCTTGAACTGGTGCGCGCCCTGCAGCTCGTCGCGCACCTGCCGCAGCAGCTTGTTCGCGTTCCACTTGGTGTTGTCGAGGATGCCGAGCCTCAGGCCGTCGAGCGCCGTGATGCGCGGCGCGATGGCCTTCGGCTCGGCGTCGACGGCGCCGCGCGGGTCGTAAACCTTCTGTTTCATCTCATGCCTCCTAGAGTTGGCAGGTGCCGTCGACGCAGCGCGCCCCGGCCTCGCGGCCTTCGATCTCGCGCAGCACGGGATTCGTCATATTGCCCCACCCGGGAATGAAAGCGGAGAAGCGCCCCGCCTCGCCGCCGATCACGAAGAGGTGGATGTGGTCGGGGCTCGGCACGATGGGAATGCGCGCGTCGAGATCGCGCTTGTACCAGACGGGCAGGTTGCGGTTGTAGACCTTGCCGTAGCGGTGCTCGAAGGCGAGGCTGCGGAACTTGTTGCCCGAGTGCATCCACAGGTAGTTGCGGATGTCGCTGCGCTTCCAGCCGTGCTTCGCGATGGTGGCCGCGTGCTCCGGGCCGATGACGACCGTGCAGTGGCCCTGCGCGACGGCCGTGTTGTGCGCATAGGTGCTCATGGCGGAGCAGACGCTGTCCAGGATGCCCTCGGCGTCGTTGGCGACATGGTTCGTCACGCTGTGCGGCGGCTCCGCGGCGATCACGAACACCGTCGAATCGTCGGCGCTGAATCCTTTTTCCACGTGGTAAGGGGCGAACGGGCTCGCGGCCTCGTTCTCGCAGACCGCGTAGGTGTACTTGCCGGGATGCCCGAGCGTGCTCTTGTCGAGGTCGCCTGGCCAGCCGCCGCCGACGTTGAGCAGCACCAAGCGGATCGCGCGGCCGATGGTGGCGTTCGCTCTGTTGCCCGAGCCGAATGCGTTGCAGCCGCCGTTCATCCCGGCCGCCTTTGCCGCCGGACCGTTTACGATGAGGAGTGGCGAGCACATGTGCGTGGTCGCCTGCACGCCGTTCAGGTTGAAGGCCGGCTGGCACAGGGCGAGCATCGCCGCGCGCACGATGCGCGCGTGCTGCGGCAGGCATCCCGCCATCACCAGGTTGACCGCGAGCACCTCGCGCGTCAGGCCGCCCCAGCGCGGCGGCACGCGGCATTCGAGCTTGTCCGGCTCCCCGCCGAGCGCCTGCACCATCGCCTCGACTTTTTCGGGCGTCGGCGGCATGACCGGCAGCCCATCGGTGAAGCCGCGCTCGTAGTAGTACTCGACAAGATCGGTGTCGTCTCCGACGTGGGCTGCTGGGGCGACTTGGGCGGACATGGCGGACTCGCTGGACGTCGTGCGATGTTAGGCGATATTGCGGACCTGTCCAACATATCGTTCAATTCGTCAGGCGGAGGACGAGTGATCACGCATACCGGGGGATGCCACTGCGGACGCGTCAGGTTCGAGGTCGTCGCGCCCGCGCGCATCACGGGCTACAGCGTCAACGCCCGGTGCCTCGACGACAACGCGCGGGGAACGGTTCACGGCGGCATCCTCGCAACGCTCGCCGACGTCGCGCTCGGCTACGCGACTGCGTTCTCGTCCACGCCGCCGGCGAATCTCGTCACGGCGGACCTTGCGCTCGATTTCGCCGGCACCGCCGCCATCGGCGACTGGCTCGAGGCGCATGTCGACGTCCAGAAGCGCGGCAGCCGGCTGGCATTCGCGAATTGCTACATCACCGCGAACGAGCAACGCATCGCGCGCGCAAGCGCGGTCTTTCTGGTCGCGAGCTCGCCGTAAGGCAGACAATTCGTTGGTGGTCGAAATCGTGGCAATAGCAACTGCCCGTTTTCTAAGCCTGCTATTCGCGGCGCTGGCGCCCGCGCTCGCGCATCGGCTCGAGTTGTCGAACAAGATCGGCCTGTCGCGCGACGAGCAATCTCTGGCCCGTGGCTCGCGCGCTGATAGGGCCTTAAGGAGCCGCTTGCGTTGCCGCAAGCCCTTCGAGCGCCAGCCCGTAGCCAAGCAGGTCGTGCATTCTGCGCTTCAGATCCTGCGTAAGCAGTACGCGCGCATAGCGCCTGAGTAGGGGGGGCCGCTGCTGCAGCTGCCGGGCAAGAGCCCAGGCGCGCGGGAGGAGCTGATCCCGAGGCAGTACTTCGTTCACGAGACCCGCGCTCTTTGCTTCCTGAGCACTGAGCTCCTGGCCCGTTAGAAGAAAGTAGCGGCCCCGGTTGGCTCCCAGCAGAAGCGGAAAGACGACATGCACTCCATCTCCCGGCACGAGGCCTCCGGAGAAATGGGCGGAATCACGGATTGTGGCCTCTTCGGCCGCCAGCACGATGTCGCAAAGCAGTGGAATTTCGGCGTGGCGCAGCGCCGGACCGTTGATCGCGCTGATCATGGGAACCTCGATATCGAGGAGGTTCATGAGCAGATGCTTGCCTTCCCAGTAGATCCGGTCCCACTCCTCTGCCGTCACCGGCTTGCGAGCATGGTTATGGCCGCCCGGCGCCACGGCCGGGCCGCTGAACTCGTCCCCGGTGCCGGTCAGGATGATGAGCTCGTTGTCGCGGTCGCGCCCCACGTCGAGGAACGCGTTCTCAAGCTCCCGATGGGGCAGAAGGCTCCAGCGCAGCGGCTTGCCGCCGGTATGGAACCGCATCTCCAGAATGCCGTCCTCCCGGCGCATCGAGATGGTCTGGTATTTCGCTGCGTAAGCGTCGAACGCGGACATGACAGCCCTCGCTTGGTTCAGCCTCTCTTCAATCGAGCTTCGCTCCGGAGTTCCTTACCAGCTCGCCCCAGCGGACGCTCTCCTGCTTCAGCTCGTCGAGGAACTCGGCTCTCGACATGCCGCCGCGTTCCAGCGCCTGCGGCTTGAGCACCTTTTCTTCGAACTCGTCGCTCCGAAGAATCCTCACGACGTCGGCATGCACCTTGTCCAGGATGGCGTCGGGCGTGCCGGCCGGCGCCGCCATGCCGAACCAGACGTTCACCGTGTAACCCGGGACCCCGGACTCGCTGATGGTCGGCAGGTCGGGACGTACGCTCAACCGCTTGGGAGTCGCCGAGGCGACGACCTTCAGCTTGCCGGCCTGCTCCAGCTTGTCGAAAACGCTGTAGGTCACCATGTACATCGAGACCCTCCCGGCGAGGAGATCCGCCATAGCGGGGGAGGATCCCTTGTATGGCACGTGGATCAAGTCGAGCCCGGCCTGCTTCTTGAGGGCTTCCATCGCGATGTGAGGGTAGGAACCGTTGCCGGGCGACGCGTACGTCAGCTTGCCGGGATTCGATTTCGCATAAGCGAGAAGCTCGCGCATGTTCTTAACCGGAACCGCGTTCGCTACGGCAAGCACCGGTGCCAGCCGGGTCGCGATCGTGATCGGCGCAAAGTCCTTGAGGGGATCGTAGGAAAGCTTGGAATAAAGATACGGATTGATGAGGAACGTCGCCGTATCGCTGAAGAGCAGCGTGTAGCCGTCGGCCGGTGACTTGGCAACCGCCTCGGCGCCGATCGTGGTACCGGCGCCCGGGCGGTTCTCCACCACCACCGGCTGGTGCCAAGCGTCCGAGAGGCGCTGGGCGATGTTCCGGGCGACCGAATCGGTTCCTCCGCCGGGAGGGTAAGGCACGATCATTTTCACCGGCTTCGCCGGGTACGCCTGCGCGTGCGCGTTCTGCACGCCGAGGGCAAACACGAGCGCGGCGAGTACGGCAGTAGTGCGAATGGCAAGGGATGTCATGTTTCCTCCAGTCGATTTCCGATTGGCTAGCCGGCGAATTCGGGCTCGGGAAGTCCCTTGACTCCTGGCCTCACGGCCAAGAGGCAGCCCGAAAGCGGCTGCTGCGCGAGCTCGGCCTCCGGCATGCGTCGAGTTGCGGTCGTTATAAACAGAATGTCGAGATCCGGTCCGCCGAAGCACAGGCTCGTCGGGCGCCTCACCGGCAGATTGATCACCATGTCCATGCCGCCGCGGGGGTCATACCGGGTGACGCACCAGCCATCGATGTTCGCGCTCCAAAAACAGCCGTCCGCGTCCACTGTCGCGCCATCGCAAACGCCTCGTCCGAGCGGCACTTCCGCGAACAGCCGGCGGTTATGGAGGGTGCCTTCGATGTCGTCGTAGTCGAATACCTCGATGCGGCATGAGAACGAATCGGTGAAGTACATGCGCCGATTGTCGGGACTGAAGCTGGTGCCGTTCTGCGTCGTGACGCCTTCAAGAAGCTTGTGTGCCGTGCCGTCGTGATCGATGCGCCAAACGCGGCCGCGCGGGGTGTACTGTTCGGCCTGCACCGTGCCGGTCCAGAAACGGCCCGCGCGACATACCTTTCCGTCATTGAAGCGAAAGCCGGGCCGGTCGGCTTCCGGGCGAGAGCTGAGCGAAAGGCGGCCGGTTCCCGGATCGAAGAAATGGATCCCCGAGCGCATGCCCACGATGAGGCCCCCCTTCGCGCGCAGTCCTATCGAGCCGACCTCCTCGTCGAATTTCCAGCTGCGCTTGGCGTTGCTCGAGGGGTCCAGCCGATGGATTGCCTGTCCGATGCCGTCGACCCACCAGAGCAGACCGCGCTGGTGGTCCCACACTGCCGACTCGCCGAGGACGCCCCGCTCGGAATCAACGACCTCGACGGCAGGCGCCTTCATTTCGATAAGCCGGGTGAACCTGCTTGTCATCGTGGGCCTCTGCAGAGCACTTCGCGTATCCGAAGTTTAGAAGCGGCGGCGCCATACAGCGCCGGCCTCTGCGGCAAAGCAGCTATGCTATGCAGGGCATACCTCGGGAGGAATTTCGTGGACCTTCAAGAGCTGAAGGTATTTGCGCAGGTGGCGGATTACGGAAGCCTGAGCCGGGCAGCGATCATGCTGAAGATCGGCCAACCGTCGCTTAGCCGCCGTATCGCGGCCCTGGAACGCGAGTGCGGCGGACGTCTTTTTTCCCGCACCGGGCGTGGTCTCGAGCTGTCCGAGCTCGGCAGTCGCCTGTTGCCGCGCGTGCGCGCGCTGCTCGCCGAAGCGGATCGCATCGCCAGCGAGGCAAGAACGATGGCGGCAACGCCCGCCGGAGAGGTCAACGTCGGCGTCCTTCCTTCGACCGCCTGCCAGATCGTCCCTCCCCTGTTCCATCAGTGCCGCCAGCGCTTCCCTGACGTCAGATTGCACATCTTCGAGGGATTCAGCGGACAGATCGAGGAATGGCTGGCCGATGGGCGCGTTGAAGTGGCGACGCTCTTTCGGCATTCCAACGCCGTTGGCCGAGGCGAGCGGCCGCTGGGAGTAGTCGACACCTGTCTGGTCGGCGCGAAGGGTGACCCGGTTACGCGGGCCAAGACGGTGAAGTTCCCGCAACTCCACCGTTTGCCGCTCATTCTTCCCGCGCCCAACAGCCTGCGTGTGACGCTTGATCACCTTGCCCGCAAGAGAGGAATCGAGCTGAACGTCGTGATGGAATCGAACTCCATTCCCATTCAGAACGCCCTAGTCGCGCAGGGCGGCTGCTACGCCGTGAGCTCGTTTTACTCGGTATCGCGGGACGTGCATGCGGGCGCACTGCAAGCGGCCCGCATCGTGGCTCCGAGCATCGATCGCAGATTCACCATCGGCACCACGACTCAACGGCCTCTGGGCCTGGCGGCGCGCGAAGTGGCGAAGCTGATGCGCGAAATCGTCCTGGAATTGATCGAGCGCGAGCCCTCGCTTCGGCAGCGAATCAGCGCCTTCGCCAGCACGCCGTTGACCTGAATCAAGGCTACGCGCGCGGGACATGCAAGCATGGGCCGGGAAACGCCCGGAGGATCCACATGCTGAGGAAAGCGTTCGCTTCGCTAGGGTCCTTGAGGGACCCAATTTGATGTGAATGGGTCAGGATTCATGCGGCGAGTTTGGCACGCTGGCACCAATTGTCCATGGCGGTCTCGAGCGCTTCAAAGGATGCGCGCAGCGCGCGGTTGCTTGGGTGCTGCTGAGTCATCGTCAGGGCTCCGCTCGACGGGTCCTTCGGGACCACCAGACCGCTCGTCGGTCCAACGAAGTGCACAGCTTAATGCACCGCCGCAGTACGCTCGAGCCGGAGCCCGCTCTCATGCCGAAAGGTGGATGCCGAAGTGGCGGGCGAGCAGGTCTTCGATGAGATCGAAGCACGCGCCCTTGCGCACCACGCGAAAGTCGCGCAGGTCGAGCATCGTGGATGAGGTGCCGTAGCAGACCCAGCGCATCAGGCCGTAATCGACGACGATGTCCGCGACGTCGAGCACCTCGCGCTCGATGTCCTCGACCCGGTATTTCGTTCCCTTGAGCGAAATATTGGCCGAGGAGCCGACGACCGCGAGGTTGTTCTCCCACGAAAGCCGGCCGAGCGCCTCGAGGAACGGGCCGCTGCCGAGCAGCATCGCGATCGTGTCGCCGCTGAGGGTCTGCTCGAGCACGTCGGCATCGAGCTTTCGCAGCATCGGGTGGTCGAGCTTGCACGGCGCGACGGTCCCGAGCGGCAGGTCGTACTTGCGGGTGATGGCGTCGACGACGCTGCGCGCGCGCCCGTCGACGATGTGCAGATCGCGGTGCAGCTCGGGCGATCCGGTGATGGCATTGAGCTTGGAAGGCTGCCGGCGCTTCGCGGCGAAGATGCGGCGCACTGCGGCCGAGGTGGCGCCGACGATCGCGTATCCGACATGCATCGGCACCACGGCGATCCCGCCGCCCTCGATCACACCGAAGACGCGCCGCGCGTCGGCTTCATAGTCGTATAGGCGCATGATGGCGGCGACGAGTATAGAGACAAAACAAGCGGGCCGCGGTGACCGGCCCGCGCATCCAGGCCGGGGCCGGACTGGAGCATAATGGCGCAGATGCCGGCGTCATTTTCGTGGGACAAGCTCCTTAGCTACGGGCCGATGCTGCGGAACGCGGCAGGCCAGGCGTGGGAGCGTGTAAGGAGCTGGCGCGCGGCGCAAGAAAGCACCCCCGCGCGGCTGGAGCTGAAAGCGCAAGAAGAACCGAAATCTCAAGAGCACGATTCGCTCTCGCTGCAGCAGCTCACGGAGGCGGTGGCGGCGCAATCCGAGCTGGTAAAGCAGCTGGCCGAGCAGGCCGAAGGCGTGACCCAAGGGGTTTCGGACCTCGCGTCCAGGGTCGCCCGGCTGGAGGAACAGACCAAGCAGCACCTTGCGCGCATGCGGGCGGAGGTGGCGAGCCAAGCCGCGCGCAGCCGGTGGGCGATGACCATCGCCGGCCTGGCTATCGTGCTGGCCGGCTTGCTCGCCGTGTTGCCGTACCTGGGCCGGTACTTCTAGATCGCCCGGTTCACCCGCGGCATCACCTCTTCGGCCATGAGCTCCATCGAGCGCCTGGCGAGCTTGGGGTCGACCCAGTCCATGCCGGCGTAGACCAGCTCGCCGAAGTCGCCGACCTGCTCGCGCAATGCCAGTATATGGTCGACTACCTTGTTCACGGTGCCGTAGATGCACAGGCGATCGAGCACGAACTCGGAGGTGATCTCGTTATCGGGCTGGTCGAGGCGCTCCTTGAACACCGCATGCCGGCGGGCCTTGGTGAGCTTGGTCTGCAGCTGCTTGTAGTAGAAGCGGTAAGGGCTGTTCGCGTCGTGGCGGCCGTAGCTGGCGGCGGCCTTGTCGTCGTCGGCGACGAACACGGTGCGCGCGACGCGCCACTCCGCGGGATCGGGCTCGATGCCCGCTTTCTTCTTGCCCTCGGCGTAGTTGTCCCAGTGGGTCTTCAGCCAGTGCGGCAGCAGGAAGTTGGCCGACAGCGGATGGAAGTCGCGCTCGCCCATGGCGACCACGCCCTTGGAGAACGGCGCCACCACCGTGCCGACGATCTCCGGCCGCGGCTTCTGGTAGGGCCTCGGTATGACGCCGACGCCGTACGGGAGGTCCATGGTCTTGCGCGTCGTGACCTTGAAGCGGTTGCCCGGGAACTCGATGTCGTAGGGCGGCTCGCGCTCCCAGATGGCGAGGATCACGTCGATCGCCTCGGCGAACATCTTGTTGCGGTCCTCGTCGAGGATGCCGAGCGCCTCGGCGTCGGACACCAGCGCGCCGGGGCTCACGCCGAGGATGAAGCGGCCCTCGCACAGGTGGTCCATCATCGCCGCCTGCGCGGCAACCAGCGCCGGATGAAGCTGCGACAGGTTGCAGGTGCCGCTCGCGAGCTTGATGCGCTCGGTGGCGTGGATCAGCGTCGCCAGGAAGAGCATCGAGTTGGTGATGTTCTCCGCCTGGTCGGTGAGGTGCTCGCCGATGAAGACGTCGTGGTAGCCGAGCTTGTCGGCGAGGATCACCGCCTCGCGGTCTTCCTTGAGCGTCTCGGTGTGATTCCGGTCCAGGGGATGGACCGGCATCATGAACATGCCCAGCTTCATGCTTTCTCCTCAACCCATCGCCTTGACGATCCGCTCGTGCGTGAGCGGCAGGTCGCGCACGCGCACGCCGAGCGCGTCGTAGAGCGCGTTGGCGATCGCCGCGGCGGTCGGCCCCTGCGCGGCCTCGCCGGCGCCGAGCGACGGATGATCGTTGTTCAGGAGGAACACCTCCACCGGCGGCACCTCGCTGAACTTGAGGATCGGGTAGTCCTCCCAGGAAGCCGCGCCGACCCTGCCGTCCTCCTTCAGCGTCCAGCTGGTCGCCTGGGTGGCGCCGCCCTCGAGCTGGTTGGCCACGCCGTCGGGATTGATGGCGAGGCCGACGTCGGCCGCGAGCACGAGGCGCGTCACGCGCAGCACCTCGCCCGCCTCCACCTCGGCGAGCACCGCGCAGTACGAACCGATGTTCTTGTAGCGCGCGAACGCGATGCCGTGGCCTCTCGCTTCTCCGCCCTTAAAAGCTTTCCACTCGTTCGAGAGTTTTTCCAAAACTGCGCGGGCGCGCGGGTCCTTCAGGTGCCTCAGGCGGAACTCGATCGGGCCGGCGCCCGCCGCGAGGGCGCACTCGTCCATGAACGATTCGATGGCGAACACGTTGCCGTACGCGCCCAGCGCGCGCAGCGAGCTCGCGCGGCGCGGCGTCTCGCGCACGTAGTTCTTCACCACCCGCAGATCGGGAAACTCGTAGAGCGGAATGGCGTTGCGCTCCGAGCCGCCCGCCGGGAGCGCCGGGTCGACCGCCGGCGTGCGCTCGAAGGGCTTCGCGAGATGCCCCGCCGCCACGAGCGCCGGCTTGGGGGAGCGCCCGGGACGGTTGGTGTGCCCGTTGCTCCAGAACTCGTGCTTCCAGGAGACAATGCTGCCGGCCGCGTCGAGCTTCGCTTCCATGTCGAATGCCATCGCCGGGCCGTAAGGCTCCCAGGCGAATTCGTCCTCGCGCGCCCACTGCAGCTTCACCGGCCGGCCGTTCGCCGCGCGCGCCAGCAGCGCCGCGTCGAGCGCGGCGTCGTCGGCGCCGTTGTGGCCGTAGCACCCGGCGCCTTCGGCGTGGGTCACCACGATTTTCTCGAGCGGTAGATCCAAAACTATGGAAAGTTCATGTCGCAGCCCGAAGATGCCCTGGCTGTGGGTCCACACCTCCAGCTTTCCGTCCCGCATGCGAGCGATGGCGCACGACGGGCCGATCGAGGCGTGCGCGATGAAGGGCTTCGTGTACGAGGCCTTCAGCGTTTTCACGCCGCGCACCTCGCTTCTCGCTTCCTTGGTGATGACGCGCTCGGTGACGTTCTGCCTGAGCCAGGCGTGGAAGTCCTCGGGCACCGGCGATTCTTCCCACACCGCCTTGGCGCGCAGCCTGGTGGCGGCGGCGATCGCCGCTTCCTCGCGCTCGGCGAGCACGCCGACGAAGCTGCCGTCCCGAACCACCGTGACTCCTGGCAGTTTTATTTCTTCTAATGATTTAATTCTCTTGAAAGGCCGAGAAGGCCGCACGATGCGCGCGTGCAGCATCCCGGGGAGCTTCATGTCCTGCACGTAGGCCGGCGAGCCGGCCACCTTGGCCGGCAGGTCGATGCGCGGCGCGCTCTTGCCCACCACGCGCGCCGGCCCGCTGGGCTTTACGCCCGCGCCCGCGGGCGGTGATTCGGTCGCCTCCGCGGCGCACTCCCAGTACGTGACGCTGTTGCCGTTCTTCGCCCGGATGGTGCCGTCCTCGACGCTGAGCTCGGCGATCGGCGCGCCCAGCAGCTCCGCGGCATGCGCGAGCAGCCTGCCGCGCGTCTCGACGCAGGCGGCGCGCAGGCCCTTGCCGCCTTCCTGGACCGACATGCTCCCCGAGGTATAGCCCTCGTCGGGGCTGTAGGCGGTGCTCGGCGGAACGATGCGCACGCGCTCGAACGCGACGTCCAGCTCCTCGGCCGCGATCTGCGCGAGCGCGGTGTTGATCCCCTGCCCGATCTCGACCTTGCCGCTCGCGATCCACACCGTGCGGTCGCGCTCGAAGCGGATGCGCTCGCTCATTGGCGTACCTTTGACCCCCTGTGAAGGGGGTCGCGAGTGAAACGAGCGGGGGGTTGGTTTTCGAAAAAGCAAACCCCCCGCTCGCGAAAACCGCTCGCTCCCCCCTTAACAGGGGGGCAGACAAGTGGGCTCATGGCATCTCCTTCGCCGCGCGCAGCACCGCGCGCACCACGCGGTTGTGCGCGCCGCAGCGGCAGAGATTCCGATCCAAAGCCGCTTTGACTTCAGCCTCTGTTGGATTCTTATTAGAAGCGAGAAAAGCGGCAGCGGTGACGGCGATGCCGCTCGTGCAGTAGCCGCACTGCGCGGCCTGCTCGGCGAGCAGCGCCTTCTGCACCGGGTGCAGCGCGCCGCCTTTCGAGAGGCCCTCCACCGTCGTCACCGATTTGCCGGCGACGCTCCACAGCGGCGCATCGCACGACGGCATCGCCTTGCCGTCCACCATGACGAAACAGGCGCCGCACTGGCCGGTGCCGCAGCCGTAGCGGCTGCCGACCAGGCCGAGGTCGTTGCGCAGGACGTAGAGCAGCGGCGTGTCCGGATCAGCGGCGACGCTGCGCCGCTCGCCGTTCACCTCGAATTCGGTCATTCAAGCACCATGTGTACGAGCGCCAAGCGCCCTTTTTCGACTTCCTGCAATCCTCTTTGCAGTGCGGCGCGTACCTGGCTCGCCTCGACCACCTTCTCGCCGTAGCCGCCGTACGCTTCGGCGAGCTTCGCATATTCCGGGCGCGGCGTGATGGCGGTGCCTGCGAACCTGCCGGTCCGGACCGCAGCGCCGTCCGGGTAATACGTCTTCACGTCGGTCTTCTGCGAGAGATAGCCGGCGTTGTCGAAGAGCACCACCAGGAACGGCAGGCCGAGCTCCTGGCTCGCGCCGAAGGAGGCGACCACCGGGTTGTAGTGGAACGCCCCGTCGCCGATGGTCGCGACCACCGTGCGCCCGGGCTGCGCGTATTTCACGCCGAGCGCCACGCCGAGCCCGACGCCGAGGCCGCCGAAGCTCGACTCGTAGAACCCGCCCGGCTCCAGCTTGGCGAGCCGCCGCAGGAGCTCCAGGCGATGCGTGATCGTTTCGTTGACGACGACCGCGCCCTTTTGCAGGACTTCGTTGAGCTCCTGCGCGACCCAGGCGGTATGCATGCCGGCAATGGCCGGCTTGAGCTCTTGTCGAATCGTTTTTCCGGCCAACGGTCTTTTTGAAATGCGTTCCAGGAGCGCATCGAGGGTCGAGCGCAGCTCGCCCGGCACCACCAGGTCGGCGCGAAAGCCCCAGAACGGCAGGTTCGAGCGCAGCGGATCCTCGCCGAGGGCGTAGACCTTGATGCCCTTGCCGAGAGAAGACGGCGGGTGCCACGGCACCACGGCCTCGGCGAGGAGCACGGCGTCCGCGTCCTTCACCAGGCTTTCGATTTCCGGGACCACGCCCGCGTACAGCGGATGGTCGCGCGGGAAATTCACGTAGTAGGGCTGCCACGCTTCCGCCACCGGCGCGCCCAGCGCTTCGGCGAGCGCCACGAGCGAGCGCACCGTGGCCGGATCGCGGCCGGCTTCCTCGGTAATGATGAGCGGCTTGCGTGCGCCGGCAAGCGCCTTGGCGAGCTCGTCCAGCGCCGCCGGGTGCGCGGCCGCCGGGCGCGGCAGCGCGGTCGGCTCGGGCAGCGGCGCGGCCATCGTCTCCATCAGGTATTCGGTCGGCACCGAGACGAACACCGGCCCGCGCGGCGCGCTCAGCGCGAGCTGGCAGGCACGCTGCACCGTCTGCGGCAGGAGCAGGCTCGCGTTGAGCGCGACGCTCCATTTCACGCACGGCTCGATGAGGCGCGCCGGCCCGCCCATGTCGGTGAGCAGGCGCAGCCATTGCCGGCCGACCATGGGCGCCGGCGGCTCGCCGAAAGTGATCGACTCGCCCGCCATCACCACCATCGGCACGCGCTCGTGCAGCGCGATGCGCAGCGCCATCGCCGCGTGCAGCGTCCCGACCGTGGTGTGCAGCACGACCGCGGGCAGCTTGCCGCTCGCCTTCGAGTACGCGCTCGCCATGGCGATCGCGGTCTCCTCGTGCCGCACCGAGACGTACTCGGGAACCTCGCCGGCGGCATGCGGGCGCGCGAGCGCCTCCCACAGCGGCGCCCAGTCGGATCCCGGGGAAGCGAAGATGCGCTCCACGCCCATGGCGCGCAGCGTCCTGAGAATCGCCTCGGCGCCGATCATCAGTTCAGGCCGAGCAACCGGGCTGCGTTCCCGCCGCAAATCAATTGCTTTTGATTTTCCGGGAGATCGAAGGTGTCGATGAAAGCGACGGGATCCTTTTCTCCGACCGGATAGTCGCTGCCCATGACCAGGCGATCGGCGCCGATGCGCTCGAGCAGCACCTTCAGCACCTGCGGGTCGTACACGCAGCTGTCGTAGTGGAAGGAGCCCAGGAACTCGCTCGGCTTTTTCCCGCCGGTGTTCTTCACCGTATCGGGACGGTTGGCATGGTTGCGATCCATGCGCCCAAGGTAATGCGGGAAATACCCGCCGCCGTGCGCCATCACGATCTTCAGGTTCGGGTAGCTGTGCATCACGCCTTCGTAGATGAGCGAGGCCATGACCTTCGCTTCCTCGATCGACTGCCCCGCCGAGTTCCACAGCGCGTAGCGCTGGAACCACGGGTCGCGCACGCCCTCGGGATGGATCCACACCGTCGCGCCGATGTCGTTCACCGCCTCCCAGAACGGGTGGTAGACCGGGTCGCCGAGGTAGACCCCGTTGTAGCTGGAACCGGCATTGATAACTCGTGGTTTCGTCTTCAGCTCGTCAATGGCAAGTCTTGGTTCCTGCAAAGGCAAAACCACGCTGGAGACGATGCGCTTTGGAAACTTCGCCTGCCACTCCGCCGCGGTGGCGTTGCAGCGCCGGCAGAGCTCGAGGTCGGTTTTCGGATCGGCCCACGAGGTGCCCTGCAGCACGGTGCTCGAGGTGACCACCGCCATGTCGACGCCGCGCGCGTCCAGGTCCTCGACCACGGCCTCGGGACGCATCGAGCGCATGAGGGCCTCGCGCACCCCGGGGCGAGGCTCGCTTGCCGGGGTGGCGCCGAAGCCGGTGAACACCGTCTTGTTGGCCGACGCCCTGAACACATGCGCGTCGAGCATGTGCACATGGAAATCGATGATCATCGCGCGATGCCGAGCTCCGGAATGAGCTTGCCGTACTTTTCGTACTCCGCGCGCACGTAGGCCGCGAACTGCTGCGGCGTCATGGGCTCCGCCATGTCCACGGCCAGCGCCTTGAACCGGTCGGAAACGACCGGCTCCTGCATCAGGCGGATCACCTCGCGATTGAGCCGCTCGATCACCTCGCGCGGCGTCCCGGCGGTGGCGTAGAAGGCGAAATGCGGGCCGCCGTCCACGCCCTTGATGCCGTTTTCCTCCAGTGTCGGCGCGTCGGGGAAATCCGCATGGCGCTTCGGGCCGGCGATCGCGATCATGCGCAGCTTCCCGGCCTTCGCCGAGGTGAGGCCGACGCCCGGATCGAACGCTAGGTCGATGATGCCGCCGAGCAGGTCCTTCAGCGCCGGCCCGGCGCCCTTGTAAGGGACGTGGTTCAGCTTTACCTTCGCCTCGCGGTTGAACACCTCGGTGGCGATATGGGGCGAAGTGCCGTTGCCCGGCGTGCCGTAATTGAGCTTGCCCGGGTTGGCGCGCGCATAGGCGACGAACTCGGCGAAGTTCTTGACCGGCACGTTGGGGTGCGTCATCACGTAGAGAGAAACCCGTCCGGTCGGCACGACGGGCGTCAGCGCCTTCATCGGATCGAGATCGGCGCGCTTCACGATGTGCGGGGCGATCATCATGCTCGAGCCGGGCGAGTACACCACGGTGTAGCCGTCGGGCTCGGCGCGCGCCACCGCCTCGAAGCCGATGTAGCCGTCGCCCCCGGCGCGGTTCTCGATGATGAACGGCTGGCCGAGGGTCTCGGTGAGCTTCGCGCCGAGCACGCGCGCCGTGATGTCGGCGACCCCGCCGGGCGCGACGTTGACGATGACCCGCACCGGCTTCGCCGGCCAGGATTGCGCAAGCGCGGGAAGCGCGATTGCGGCAACGAGTAACGCGATCAGTTTTTTCATATCCCCTCCTTGAGAAACGCCATGAGAAGCTGGTTGAATGCCACCGGATCCTGGATGTTGGCGATGTGCGCCGCGCCCGGGACCGAAGCATGCCGCGCGCCCGGCACCTTTTCGGCGAGCGCGCGCATCAGCGGCGGCGGGCCGCCGAGGGTGTACGGCGGCTTGGTGGCCTGCGTGCCGCCGTGGCCGCGCAGGTCATAGCGCAGGATGCGGAAATCGCGCGCCAGGGGCTCGACCTGGCCGTCCCACATCGTCAGGTCGTTCGCAATGCCCGTTACGAAGGTGGCCCAGCGGCCCCCCGTTCCCTCGACCCGGTAGTTCACGCGGATGCCGTTGACTTCGCTATGCATTGGAGATGAACATGTTCAGTCTAACGGCATCGCGCATGACCGACTACTGGCTGAGCAAGCTGTTTTTCGACCTGCAGGATCCCGCTGCGGCGGCCGAGTTTCGCGCCGACCGCGAGAGCGTGCTCGGACGCTACCCGATCGCGGGCGAGGTGAAGCAGGCGGTGCTGGCGAACGACGTCACGTATCTTGCGCAGCGCACCAATCCCTACCTGCTGCGCTACTTCTTCTTCGCGGCCGGAATGCCGGAAGAGGAATTCAGGAGCCGGCTGCGCAATGGCTAGCCTGGTCGGCATCTGGGCGGCGAGCCACGGGCCGCTGCTGGTGCGCAACTGGCACGAGGTGCCCGCCGCGCATAAGGAGCGCATCACCGCGGGATTCCAGGAGCTCGGGCGCAGCGTCACGGCGGCGGCACTCGATGTGCTGATCGAGGTCTCGCCCGATCACTGGGCGAACTTCTTTCTGGACAACCTGCCCGCGGTGTGCTTCGGCGTCGGCGAGGAGCACGCAGGTCCGCCCGAGCCCTTTCTCAAGCCGTTTCCGCACCGCGCGCTGCGCGGGCATCCCGGCCTCGCGATGCACCTCGCGCGCAGCGCGCTCGAGGCGGACTTCGAGCCGTCGATCTCGCATCGCCTGAAGCTCGACCATGGTTTCTGCATCCCATTGTGGCGCATGGGGCTCGAGCGCCTGCCGCGCATCGTGCCCATGATCGTCAACAGCATCGAGCCGCCTTTCCCCTCGGTGCGCCGATGCATCGACTGGGGCGCGCTGCTGAGAAAAGCGATCCAGACCTATCCCGAGCCGCTGCGCGTGGGCGTGCTTGCGACCGGCGGGCTCAGCCACTCGATCGGCGAGCGCACGATGGGCGACATCGACGAAGCCTTCGATTTGGAGTGCATACGGCTCTTCCAGGAAGGGACGCAGGCGGAGCTCGCGGCTTTTCTGGAAATGCGCCTCCCGATCACCGGGAACGGCGCGCAGGAAGTGCGCAACTGGGCAGTCGCGCACGGCGCGGCCGGCTGCCGCGGGTTCCGGCTGGTCGATTACCTGCCGGTTCCCGCGGTCATCGTCGGCTGCGCCTTTGCGGCCTGGGAGCTGCACCGGCCGGCCGCCTAGCAGCTCGATGCAAAAGTCCCCGAACGAATCGTTGCGTGAATAGTTATGCGACAACACCTACGTGAAGGGAGAATAAGAATGCGCGGACACGCTGATCCCCAGGGTTCGATGTTCAGCTACTTCTCGCCGGAGTCGCGGGTGCCGGCGGAGCACCCGCTGCGCGCGATCAAGCGCGATGCGGATGCGGTGCTTGGCTCGCTCAGCCGGGAGTTCGACGAGCTGTATGCCGAGACCGGACGCCCGTCGAGCGCAGACAGCTCCGCCTACGGGACCATGTGGTCCACCTCAGCGAGAAATTGCGCGCGCCTCCTCGTCTTGGCGTATTTCTCAAACCCTGCTCGCCAGCGTCATTTGCTTGTTCTTCATGCTTGTTCTTCATGCTCGTCCCCCGTTCTTGTTCGTTGAGCGCAAACGCCGAGACGCTGTCTTCAGACAAGTAATCAGGCGGCCTGTTCAGAGATTCCTTAAATGACTAGGACCACATCAAGACTTTAGAGAAGCTCTGTATCACGGAACTGTTCAACGTCCCTGACCGTCATGCTCCCGTCTAAGAGTGGCCATGGAACAAATGATGGAGGACGTGCAACCCGCCGTCTGCGTCGTGCGCTCGAAGAGGCATGGAAGGAAAGCAAGGGAAGTGACGGAGGAAGTGACGCTACGTCAGCACAAGATCTGCCAACCAGATCTGATTCCGTCGTCAACAACGGCCCTGTCGCGGCAAGATCTTTATCCGGGCCTCTTCTAGGCAGTCAAACATGCGCTGCTGCCGGCAGCCCAGCATCTTGCGCTTTTGATGGCCGAGCCTGACCGCAGGTAGCAGACTTCAACCGCTCGCGACAAGTACGGCGGCAGCGCCCGCACGGCCTACTCCGTTTCTTCGGCTTCCCCCTGTGAGCATTGGCATGATGTTCTCGCCGCGAAGCGGATGCGGGGAGAAGTTGTAGACGGGCTATGGCGATCCGCCCAAGGCGCGGCGCTCCGGCAGCCGCCACGAGCGCCAGTTGTTCATGCGGCGCTCGTACTATTAATAAGCATTCTTATCCTTCACTTCCGCTCTTCTCCCCTGAAGTCAACGCCGGGCCGTCAGGATCGCGTATTGCCCCTTATACTCGGCGCACACAGGGATCAACGCAAATTGGAAATGGTGTCCCCAAAGGGTCGCGTCGCCCCCCAGCACACAGGTCGAGTCAACGGCGCCTTGGTGCGGCAGGCTTGCGCAGCTCAGTAGTCAGCGCTTGGACTCTCAGCGTCCCTTGAAGACAGCAGGCCGCTTCTCGAGGAATGCGGCGATGCCTTCCTTCCGATCCTCTGTCATGTAGACGGCGGTGACGAGGAAGCGCTCGTACTCGATGGCCGAGGCCATGTCCATCTGCATCCCGGCCCGCACCGCACGCTTCGCGTACGCGAGGCTCAAGGGCGCCCGCTTCTCGTAGACCCTGATCATCTTCTTTGCTTCCGTGATCGCCCGCCCAGCCGGCACCAGCCGGTTGACGGCACCGATCCGATACGCCTCCTTGCCATCGATCGGCTCCGCCGAGAAGTGAATCTCCAGCGCGCGGCCCAGCCCCACTTCGCGCGGCAGCCGCTGGGTCCCGCCGCCGCCGGGCACGGTGCCGATGCGCGAGCCGGTGAGCATGAAGCTCGCGCCCTCGCCCGCAACGCGGATGTCGCAGGCCATCGCGAGTTCCCACGCGCCCGTAATGCAAAACCCTTCGACCGCGGCGATGACCGGCTTGCCGAGGTTCTCGATGGTGCTCGTGAGAGCCTCCCACTGCTTCATGTGTTTGAACGCGTCGGTGAGTGTCTTGATCGCGAGTGCCTCGTTCAAGTCCGCGCCGGCGGAAAAGAACTCGGTTCCGCCGGTGATGATGACGCCGCGGACAGCGGGATCGGCGTCAGCAACCCTGAGCGCCTCGGCGATCTCTTGCGTCATCTTGATGCTCATCGCGTTGCGCTTGGTCGGGCGGTTCATCGTGATGACGAACGCGCCGCCGTCGGTTTCGGTCAGGATGGTCTCGTAGGCCATGGAGGTACTCGTGGTTGGGGTGAATGAACAGGAGAGCCCGACGGCGCCCAAACCACGGCATTGCGTGCATTCTGAGCGCCGTCCGTTATCGTGGATGGTCTTTTCACGCGCTCTTCGACGGGCGCAGAAAGTCGCCGCCCTGCATCGACGGATGCGCGCGCTCGTACTGCTTCGGATAGTAGAACTCCTCGCCCAGTTCGACTGCGGCGTGCCACGGCCAGCGCGGGTTGTAAAGCATGCGCCGGGCCAAGCCCACGAGGTCGGCTTTCTCGCTCGCCAGGATGTCCTCCGCCTGCCTCGGCTCGGTGATGAGACCAACGGCCACCGTGCAGATGCCTGTCGCGCGACGGATCGCCTCTGAGAAGGGCACCTGGTAGCCGGGCGCGACCTCGATCTTCTGGTCGGGGACGGCACCGCCGCTCGACGCCGTGGCGTAGTCGCAGCCCGCCGCCTTTAACGCCTCCGCGTACGCGATGCTGTCATCGAGCGTCCAGCCGCCGTCAGCCCAGTCCACGCACGACATGCGCACGCCGAGCGGCTTGACCGCAGGCCACGCGTCGCGCACAGCCCGGAAAACCGCGAGCGGGAACCGCATGCGGTTCTCGCGGCTGCCGCCGTAGGCGTCAGTGCGCCGGTTGGTGAGCGGCGACAGGAAATTGTGCAGCAGGTAGCCATGCGCGCTGTGGATCTCCAAGAGCTCGATACCCACCCGGTCCGCGCGCTTCGTGGCGGCGACAAAGTCCGCGGTCACCTGCTGCATCCCATCCTCGTCAAGCATTATCGGCATCGTCCGCCTCGGATACGGGATCGGCGACGGTGCGCGCGGAATCCAGCCGCCGTCCTCCACGGGGATCGCACGCTGGCCCTCCCATGCCACGGTGACGGAGCCCTTGCGTCCGCTATGCGTGATCTGCATGCCGAGACGTGCGCCGCCGTGCTGGCGGCAGAACTCGAGGATCGGCACAAGCGCGGCCTCGTTGGCGTTGCACCACAGCCCAGGGTCCCCCGGGCTCAATCGGCCCTCGGGACTCACGGCGGTCGCTTCGAGCATCAACAAGCCGGCGCCGGAGATTGCGAGCGACCCCAAGTGCATGAGGTGCCACGAGCCCATGCAGCCGTCCGTACACGAGTACTGGCCCATCGGCCCGACCATAATGCGGTTAGGCAGCGTAAGCCCGCGCAGCTTCAGTGGCGAAAACAGAATCGACCCCATGCTCGTTCACCTCCTTATCGCGTCCCGCTTGCCCCCTGCCCGCGTTCGCGCGTGCGCCCGCCCGGCCGCCGTGCGTGAGTGGCAACGTCGCGGCGCCGCCGTGTTTCGCCCGCGCGCCCGGTCAGTTCGACTCCGGCTTCGCGCCTTCCCGGCGCCGGTTCGCGGACGGCGCTCGATAGCCCAGCTCCCACTCGCCGATGATCTGCTGGTGCATCTCGTTGGCACCGTCGTAGATCTGCATGACCTTGGCGTCACGGAAGTAGCGGCCGACCTTGTATTCCTCCGCGACGCCGTAGGCACCGTGGATCTGATAGGCGTCCTGCGCGCACTGCATCAGCGTCTCCGTCGTGTAAAGCTTTGCGATCGACGCTTCCTCTTGCGCGCGCTCCGCGCCCTGGTCGAGCAGCCACGCGAAGTGCCGGACGAGCAGGCGCGACGTGTCGAGCCCAACGCGCATGTTCGCGATCTTCGCCTGCACGAGCTCGTAGCGCCCGATCGGCTGCCCGAACACCTCGCGCTCCTTTGCGTAAGCGACGGCCGCGTCGAGGCAAGCGCGGATCTGCCCGGTCGCGCGCGCGGCGCACGCGAGGCGGCCGATCTCCGTGCCGCACATCAGCGACTTGTACCCTTCGCCTTCCGGGAGCAGCCGGTTCTCGGCGGGGACGCGCAGGTCCTCGAAGAAGAGCTGCGCCGTGTCCTGGCTGCGCGACCCGGCCTTGTTCCTTATCGGCGAGATGGCGAGGCCGGTGGTCCCCGCGTCGACGATGAACGCGCAGATGCCGCGCATGCCGAGGCTCTTATCGACCGTGCCGTAGGTGAGAAAGAAGTCGGCATTGGCGGCGTTGCTGATCCACGTCTTGGTGCCGTTGAGCACGTAGTGGTCGCCGTCGCGGCGCACCGTCGTCTCGAGGCGGCGCACGATGTCGGTGCCGGAATGCGGCTCGGTGACCGCGTGCGCGCCGAACTTCCGGCCCTGGCATAGCGGCGTCAGGTAGTTCCGCTTCTGCGCCTCGGAGCCGTACAGCAGGATCGGGCGGCCGAGCGAGCAGCTCGGCCAGCCGGCGATCACAGCCGCAGTGACGTCGACGTACGCCAGCTCCTCCAGCAGCAGCGCCAGCGTCAGGTAGTCGAGCCCGAGCCCGCCGTATTCCTCCGGGATGGTGCCCCCCAAGAGCCCCAGTTCGCCCATCTTCGCGGCGAGCTCGCGCGGAAACCGCTCGTCGCGCTCGAACTGCTCGACGTGCGGCGCGATCTCGTTGCGCGCGAAGTCTGCAGCGACGTCGATCAGCGCCTGCTGCTCCTGCGTAATACCGAAATCCATGCCACCTCCGTAGTGTCGCCCGCAATCACGCCGCCGCGTGCGCCCGCGCCGTATTCACCGGATCACGCCCTCCGCGCGTAGCGACGCGAATTCGTCGCGCCGGCCGAGAAGCTCGCCGATCACCTCGTCGTTGTTCTCCCCCAGCGGCGGCTGGTGCCGCCGCGGACTGCGTCCGTCCGCGGTCCCCGTCGCGAGCGGCGTGTTGATCAGTGGCACCTCGCCGTACGTCGCGTGGCGGATCCGGCCGAGCATCCGGCGCGACGCGATCTGCGCGGACGTCGCCACCTGCGCGAGGTCGAGGATCGGCGCCGCCGGGACCGCGACCGCCTGCAACGCCTCGGCCGCCTGCTGCGCGGGCCGCGTCGCCAGCCACGCGGCGAGCGCCGCATCGATGGCACGCCGCTGCTCGACGCGCTGCACGCGCGTCCACGCGGCCGGGAGACCGACGAGCGGCGCCAGCGCCCGCCACTGCGCGTCGGCGACGACAGCCACCATCAGGCGCCCGTCCGCACAGGCGTAGTCGCTGTACGGCGCGTGCAACGGGTGCTCGTTGCCCAGGCTGCGCAGGCCGTCGGCGATGCCACGTCGCGCGAGCGGCCACAGCGGCATCAGCGCGAACGCGCCCATGTCGAACAGCGACGTGTCGACGAGCTGGCTCTCGTACGGCCGGCGCGCGACGAGCGCGCACATGACCGCGAGCGACGACACCGAAGCGCCCATAAGGTCGCAGACCGATGGGCCCGCCTTGAGCGGCGGATCGCCGGGCTTGCCCGTCGAGTGCATGATGCCGGACAGCGCTTGCGTCACCGTGTCGAAAGCGCGCCGATCGCGCAGCGGACCAGACTCGCCGAAGCCCTTGACCGAGCAGTACACGATCGACGGGTTGGCCCGGCGGCACGCGTCGTATCCGATGCCCCACTTGTCCATCGTGCCGATCGCGAAGTTCTCGATCACCACGTCGCTCTTCGCGACCAGGTCCAGGAAGACGTCGCGGCCGCGGGGATGCTGCACCTTGAGCGTGATGCTGCGCTTGTTGTAGTTGTTGACGTGGTACAGGTAGCCGGTGTTGCCGTACTGCAGGCCCAGCGAACGCGTGTTCTCGCCGTCGAGCGGCTCGACCTTGATCACGTCGGCGCCGAGATCGCCGAGCAGGCGCGCGGCGTAGGGCCCGGCCGTGCTGATGCCGATGTCGACGACGCGGATGCCATCAAGCGCCTGCGGCATACGCCACCCCGTTCTCGTCGCCAAGGGCGCCGCTCGCGCGCCAGCGCTCGTAATCGGCCGGCGACACGCCGCAGCGATCCATGAGGATCGCGCGCGTGCCCGCGCCCGCACGCCATGCGCCCTGGCGGACCGCGAGCGGCTCGCGGTTAAGGGGGAAGATGCCGCCCGCCTGGCGGCCCCCCGACGCTGCGTCCGCGAGGTTGCGCGCGCGGAACTGCGGGTGCGCGAGCACGTCCGGCAGCGCCAGTACCGATCCGCCGGCGATGTTGCCGGCGACGAGCTGCGCCTCGACCTCGGCGACCGGACGCTGCCGCGTCCACGCGACGATCTCGGCCTCGAGCCCGTCGACCTGCGCGATCCGGTCCTCTTGCGTCGCATAGCGCGGGTCGGCGACCAGCTCGGGGCGGCCGATCATCTCGCACATGCGGACCCAGTTGGGGTGGTTGCCCGCGCACACGATGACCCACCCGTCCGCGCAGCGGAACGAATTCCACGGCACCGACATGCTGTGCCGGTTTCCAATGCCATGCGGCGCAGTGCCGGTGAGGAAATAGACGGGCAGCGACGCGCTCTCGAAGGCGATCGCCGTGTCGTACACGCTTACGTCGAGCGCGCCGGCCTTCTCGCCGGCCTTCTTTCGAAGGACATCGGCGAGCGACGACGTCACGGCAAGCATCGCCGCCGCGTGCGTGAACGGCGCACCAGCGACGCGCGTCGGCCCGCTGCCTGGATGGCCGGTGATCGACATGATGCCGCTCACCGCCTGCACGATCTCCTCGCCTCCTGTCCACGTCGCCAGCGGCCCGTCCATTCCGAACCACGTGCATGCGCACACGGTGAGCGCCGGGTAGCGCCAGCGCAAGTCGGCCGCATGCAGCGCCGCTTGGAGCCGCAGGAGCCCCTCGCGGTCCGCGACCAGGACCTCCGCCGCACCCAGCAGCGCGTCGAGCGCCGCGGTCGCGTGCGGGCTGGTCGAGTCGATGGCCACCGAATGCTTGCCGCGAGACACGAGCTCGTCGAGCTCGCGGTCGCTGTCGATCCCGTCGTCCGGCACGCTTTGCGGGGCCACGAGGCGCGCGACCGTGCAGCCGAGGTCGGCGAAAAGCTTGCCGGCCACTGTGGCCGCGCCGTAGCCGGTAGCGGCCTCGACGACCAGCCAGGACCGGTATTCAGCGAATGTCGACACGCGTGCTCGCACGGCCCGGGACGTCGGACAGCAGCTCGGCGTTCGCTTCGCCGAGCACCGGGGGGCCGGAGCGGACCGCGAACGCGTTGCGGTCGTCCGACATCGTCATGTGGAACGGAAAGCCGATCTGCGGGATCGTCACTCCGAGATGCGCGCAATGGAGGTCGAAGAAATGCCTGCGCGCCGCCGCCTGCGGTGTGCCCGCCAGCTCCTCCGGTGCGAAGAGCGGACACACCGGCAATGCCGCAGCGTGGAGCTCCTCGATCCACGCGTCGCGATCCTTCGTTACGAACAGCGCCTCAAGGAACTCGCGGTACAGCACGCCGCGCACGCCGTGCGTCGTCAGGCGGTCGGCCTCCGTCTCGTCGGGATTGATGAGGTCCTCGCGCCCGTACTTCCGGCAGAACGCGTTCCAGTAGTGTCGTTCCAGCAGCGACACCGTCAGGTACTTGCCGTCACGCGTCCGGTAGATGCCGTAGCGCGGGTTGCCGCCCCAGCCTTCGACGGCGCCGGTGTTGGCCGGATCGACACGCGTCGCGAACGCGCTCGTCATCTGTATTGTCGTGAAGCTGATCAACGCGTCGAGCATCGATACGTCGATGAACGCGCCGCGCCCGTGGCGTTCGCGGTCGACCAGCGCCGACAGGATCCCGATCACGACCATCACGGCGCCCGCGTAGTCGCCCATCAGCATGCTGGGCATCGACGGCGTTTCCCGCGCGTTGTGCTGGAGGAGCCCGCTCATGCCGGCAATGTTGAGGTCGTGCCCCGCGAGTTGCGCGAGCGGTCCTGTCTGCCCGAAGCCGCTCAGCGCGCAGTAGATAAGCGTCGGGCGTATCGCGCGAAGCTGCTCGTAACCGACTCCAAGGCGCTCAGCCGCGCCGGGCCGGGAGCCGTCGACGACAACGTCGCACTCGCGCACGAGCGCGTGCAGCGCCGCCAGCCCGGCCTGGTCCTTGAGGTTGAGCACGACGCTGCGCTTGTTGCGGTTCGCGTTGCAGAAGTAGACGCTTTCGCGCTGGCCGTTCGCGGTGTAGTGCGGCTCCGCGTGGCGCGCCGGGTCGCCGCCCGTCGCTGGGTTCTCGACCTTGATCACGTCGGCGCCCAGGTCGGCAAGCAGCATCGTCGCCCACGGCCCGGGCAGGAGCCGCGTCAGGTCCAGCACGCAAATGCCGGTCAGCGGCTGGAGAGGGCGTGGTGCAGACGTCATCGATGCCGAAGCACTGAAAGCGGGTTCAGGATCTCGCTAGTGTGGGCGCCCAGCGCCGGCGCGGTCATTCGGAATGGCGGTCGCACCCCGTCGAACGAAAGCGGTAGCCCCAGCAGTGTTTCCGAGCGGTCGGGCGCTTCCTGGAACATGCCCAGCGCCTGCGTCTGCGGGTCCGCGACCACGTGGTCGATCGAATTGATGCGGCTGCAAGGCACGTCGAGCGCGCCCAGGCGCTCCAGCCATTCGGCGGCGGGCGCGGTGGCGAAGATGCTCTCCAGGATGCCAATCAGCACGGTGCGATTGACGACGCGATCCTTGTTGGCGGCAAAGCGGGGATCGGTGCCGAGGTCCCCGCGTCCAATCGCGATGCAAAGCTTGCGGAAGAGGTTGTCGTTGCCCGCCGCGACCATCAGGTACGCGTCGGAGGCCGCGAACGCCTGGTACGGGACCATCTGCGCGAGTCCCGACCCCTCCCGTTTCGGCAGCACCCCCGACACGAAGTAGGAAGAGAAATGGTATGCGAGCCACGCGAGCGCGGTCTCGATCAGCGACGTGTCGACGACGCCGCCCCGGCCCGTCCGCTGGCGCTCGAGGCACGCGGCCTGGATGCCGATGACCGACCACAGCCCCGCCGCCATGTCAACGATCGACACGCCGATGCGCACGGGAGGGCGCCCGTCCTCGCCCATGATGCTCATCAGGCCGCCAAATGCCTGTACGAGCGGGTCGTAGGCGGGACGGCTACGCATCGGCCCGACCGCGCCGAATGCCCCGATGTTGCAGTAGATCAGGCTCGGCTTCGCTGCGAGCAGCTCGGCAGATCCGAATCCAAGGCGCGCCATCGCGCCAAACTTCAAGTTGTGGACGATCACGTCCGCCTTGCCGAGCACAAACCGGCGCAGCCGCTCCGCGCCCTCCGGACGCGTCAGGTCGACGGCGACGCTGCGCTTGCCGCGGTTCAGTGCCTGATAGACCGCGGATTTCCCGTCGCGAAACGGCGGCATGCCACGCGAGTAGTCGCCGCCGTTCGGGCTTTCGACCTTGATGACGTCGGCCCCGAGCTCAGCCAGGATCATGCCGGCGTATGGCGCCGCCATTGTATGGCCGACCTCGACGACGGTGATGCCTTGAAGCGGGCTGGTGCTGGACATGGTTCTCCCTGGTTCGACGCGATTGCTGCCTCAGGCGCTCGCGTACCGTGGCTCCCGGTCCCCGCTCTCCGGGCGCGCGACCTTCCGCTTCGCCGATGGCGTCACTTGGCTGCCCCGTCCTTGATGTGGGGCACGTGGCGCAACGCCGGCGCGTGTGCACGCTTCCACACCATGACGCTGCGCGTGTAGTCGATGACGACCGTGCCGTCCTGCTTCACGCCACGCGTGCGGAACTTGACGATGCCCAGCTTGGGCCGCGAGCTCGATTCGCGCTTGTCGACGACCTCGCTCACCGAGTAGATCGTGTCCCCCTCAAACAACGGGTTCGGCAGCTTGATCTGGTCCCAGCCCAGCGCGAACCCGTTTTCGCTTGTGTCCGTGACGCCCAGCCCGGCGACGACCGCGATCGTGATCGCGCTGTTCACCAGCGGTTTCTCGAACTCGGTGAACGACGCGTAGTGCTCGTTGAAGTGGATCTGGTTCGTGTTGTTCGAGAGCAGCGTGAACAAGATGTTGTCCGCCTGCGTGATCGTGCGGCCGATGCGGCTGCGGTATACATCGCCCACCTCGAAATCCTCGAAGAACCGCCCTTCCCAGCCTTTCTTCTCCGCCATGTGCCGATCCTCGCTCGTGAATTGGGAATTGAGCCTGCCCGCGCCTCACCCGCCCGCCAGCCGCCTGCGCGCCAGGATGGCGTCGTGAAGATGCAGCACGCGCTCCGCGCGCTCGAGGATCGGCTGCTCGACGACCTGGCCGCCCATCATCACGCAGCCGATGCCAGTTCCCAGCGCCTCCCGGAACGCTTTCACGACTGCCTGCGCGTGCGCAACCTCCTCGGGGGTCGGGCTGAACACCTCGTTGATGATCGCGACCTGGCTCGGATGAATCGCCGCCTTGCCGCTGAAGCCCATCGCGCGGCTCGCGATCGCGTCGCGGCGCTCGCCTTCGGCGTCGCGGAAGTTCATGTGCACCTGGTCCATCGCGAACAGGCCTGTGATCGCCGCCGCGTTCACCAGCGACGAGCGGGCGAAGACCAGGTCCCACGCCGGCCCCGTGCGCACGACAGGCAGGCCGAGGTCGCGCGCGTAGTCCTCGGCGCCGAACATGAGGCCGCGCAGCCGCGGGCCCGCGAGCGCGATGTCGACGACGCGGTGCAGGCCGCGCGCGCTCTCGATCGCGGCGATAAGCCCGACCTGCCCGCGCGGCACGCCGGCGACGCGCTCGAGGTCGTCGACGACCATCTCCGCCGCCGCGATCTCCTCCGGCCGCTCGACTTTCGGCAGCAGAATCGCGTACAGGTTGGCGCACACGACCGCCCGCATGTCGGCAATCTGGCGTCCCGTCGCGCTCGAGTTCACGCGCACGATGTACGCGGGAGCGCTCGCACCGCGCGGGCGGCGCAGAGCGTCGGCGACGAGCGTGCGCGCGGCGTCCTTCTGGTCGGGCGGAACCGAGTCCTCGAAATCGAACATGATCGCGTCCGGACCAAGCGGCGCCAGGCCGAGCGCTTTGTCGATCATGTTCTGGCGCTGGCCCGGCGTGAACATCAGCGAACGCAGTAGTTGCACCTATCCTCCCAGATGCGGCTTCCGGCGCTGCGCGCCCGTCTCCCGCAGGCCGCGCACGCTCCCGAGCGTGTCGAGGCCGCGCAGCCGGTCGTGGAGCACCCCCGCGTCGACGCCCTCGGCGCCGGCCGCGCAATCCATGAACTTGGCTTCGAGTTCCTGCGGCTGCAGCGGCCGCTGCGCGCTGCCACGCGCAAAGCGGATTTCGCCGGAGTCGAGCGTGCGCCCGTCCGCGAGATCCAGCACCACGCGGTCGGAGAACGCGAACACGGGCTCGATCGGGCACCGCGAGTCCGTCGTCGCGATGCGCACCTTCGCCATCGCGCGCCGCACGCGCGGGTCCGCGACGAACGCGTCCGTCAGCTCGCGCAGACTCACGCGCCGAGAGACCAGCGCCGCCGCCACCGCGAACTCGAGGCTGAACTTCGCTTCGAGCACAGTCACCGGCGCGTGGTTGCGCAGCATCGACGCCTGTGCGGTTCCGATGGTCGCGCGGACCTCGCGGACATCGTCGGCGGCGACGTCGTTCGCCGCGACCAGCTCGAGCACGCCGTCGATCGTCCGGTGCGCCGAGTAGCACATCGGGTATTGCTTAATCGACAGTCCCGCGTCGAGGATTCGCCACCGCCGCCCGAGCATCGCGGCGTTCTCCGCGCGATCCGTGCGGCCGCGTGGCGACAGCGCCGCCAGATAGCCGGCGTGGTGCTCGAGGGCGTCCGGCGCCGCCGTCAACCCGTCGGCGGCCAGGCGGACCGCGTCGATGCCGCAGGCGGCGGCGCGCCCCGCGTGCAGCGGCTTCGTCATGGTGCCAAAGTTGGCGACGAGCCCGCTCGCCATGCTGCCGGCAAGCGCAAGCGCGTGACGGCTGCGATCGGCGGGCAGCCGCCGCAGCTGGCAGACGGCGGCCGCGGCGGCAACGGTGCCCAGCACGGCAGTCGGATGCCATCCCTTCTCGTGGAGCGCATCGGGCTCGCGCGCGGCTAGCTCCGCCCAGACCTCGTAGCCGACGAGGTACGCGCGGAGCGCCTCGGCACCCGACGCATCGAGCCGCTCGCCTTCGGCAAGCACAGCCGGCACGAGCACGGTGCTGGGGTGGCCGCCCAGCGCGACATCGTCGTAGTCGAGCGCGTGCGCGGACGTGCCGTTCACGAGCGCCGCGTCGGCGCTCGCCGCATGCTCCGCGCCGAGCAGCAGGCAGGCCTCGCGGCAGCCCGACTGCCGCGCCGCGACGAAACGGCGCACGATGCCGACGACCGGCTCCTCGCGGCCAGCGAGCATCGTCGCGATCGTGTCCGCGAAACCGGACTTTGCGATCGCGATCGCGTCGTAGGGCGGATCCGCGAGCGGGCTGCCCGCGAAGCGTGCAAGGCGCTCGGTCAGGCTGGCTTCGGTCATCGGGGTGTCTCGCCGGACGGTCGTGCGCACGAACGGGGTCAGTACGACCGCGGCATGCCGAGGATGTGCTCCGCGATGTACGCGAGCACCATGTTGGTCGACACCGGCGCGATCTGGAACAGCCGCGTCTCGCGCCATTTGCGCTCGATGTCGTACTCACGCGCGTAGCCGAAACCGCCGTGGCTCTGCAGGCATGCCTCCGCGGCGTGCCACGACGCCTCGGACGCCAGCATCTTCGCGATGTTGGCGGCGTCCCCGCACGGCAAGCCCGCCTCGAACAGCGCGGCGGCTTTCCGCGACATGAGGTCGGCGGCCTCGATTTCCGCATGCGCGCGGGCGATCGGGAACTGCACGGCCTGGTTCTGTCCGATCGGGCGGTCGAACACGATCCGCTCGTTCGTATAGGCGACAGCCTTGTTCGTGAACCAGCGGCCGTCGCCGATCGCCTCCGACGACACCAGGATGCGCTCGGCGTTGAGGCCGTCCAGGATGTAACGGAACCCGCGGCCCTCCTCGCCGATCAGGTTCTCGGCCGGAACGCGCGCGCCGTCGAAGAATACCTCGGTCGTGTTGTGATTGATCATCGCCTCCAGCGGCCGGATCTCGAGGCCCTTGCCGAGGCAGTCACGCACGTTGAGCAGGAACACCGAAAGACCCTCTGTCTTCTTCTTCACGGCGTCGAGCGGCGTGGTGCGCGCGAGCACCAGCATCAGGTCTGAGTGCAGCGCACGCGACGTCCACACCTTCTGGCCGCGCAGCACGTAGTGGTCGCCCTCGCGCACCGCGCGCGTCTTGAGCTTGGTCGTGTCGGTGCCCGTCGTGGGCTCGGTGACGGCGAACGCCTGCAGCCGCAGCTCGCCCCGCGCGATGCCGGGAAGGTAAGCGTGCTTCTGCTTCTCGCTGCCGTGCCGCAGCAGCGTGCCCATGATGTACATCTGCGCGTGGCACGCGCCGGCGTTGCAGCCCGACGCGTGAATCTCCTCGAGGATCACCGACGCGGCCCGCAGCGGTAGCCCGGCGCCACCGTACTCCTCCGGAATCAGCGCGGCTAAGTAGCCGGCACAAGTGAGCGCGCCGACGAACTCAGTCGGGTACGCGCTACGCGACTCGAGCCCCCGCCAGTACGCGCCTGGATAACCGGCGCATATGCGACGCACGCTCTGCCGGATGTCGGCGAAGTCCTCACCCAATGGAACGACGATGTCTTCGGCGCGCACGGGCATGGGACGGTGGCCTGGGTCTGGGAGCGATCAGCGGCGTACTAACGGAGGTCGCCGATGAGGGACCCTAACCGTGCTCAAGCGTTTGATGAAACGGTTCATCAAATTCATAGATTACGGCCTGGATCACGATTTGGCAACTGCGCGCGAGCGCGGGACGTCGCGGCCGTGTGGCGTCGGCGAGACCATGTGGCCCGTCCGTGTACCGTCAGCGATATCAAGCCCTGGTAAATGTTGAAACGTTTCATTGACAAAGCGCCGTATGGTGCTTAGACTGGATTTGTCGGCGCGCGCAAGCTCGATTACGATGGCGCTGCGCCAGCCCCGCGGCGCCGTCAGCATGAGCCGATATAACGGTCACCCTACTGACGATGATGCCGCAACGCTGGGCGATAAAAGAAACACGGGAAATGGGTGCACTCGACGGAACGGTGGCGGTGGTGACCGGAGCGGCCAGCAGACGGGGAATCGGCCGCGGCATCGTCCTGGCGATGGCCGATGCCGGCGCGGACGTCGTGGTGACCGACATCGGGCGGCGCAGTTTGGTTGCGCGTGCGGAAGCTCGGGACTGGCGCGGCCTCGACTCCGTGGTCGAGGAGGTCGAAGCCCTCGGGCAGCGCGCGCTAGGCCTTGAGCTCGACGTGCGCAAGGAGGCCGACATCCGTGCCGTGATCGACACGGTCTTGCAGCGCTTCGGCCGCGTCGATATCGTCGTGAACAATGCGGCCGCACCGCAGGAACCGACGGTGAACCACGGCTGGGAAACCACCGAAGAGGACTGGAACGCGCAGTTTGCGGTCAACCTCACCGGCCCGTTTCTCGTCTGCCGGAACGTCATCCCACACATGGTCGAGCGCGGCAGCGGCGCGATCATCAACATGTCCTCGGTGGCGGGCAAGCGCCCGCTGCCCCGGCGGCCTGCGTATAACGCGGTCAAGCACGGCATCATCGGGCTGACTCGCTGCTTTGCGTCCGAGCTCGCGTCGCACGGGATCACGGTCAACGCGATCTGCCCAGGCATCATCGACACCGACCGCGGACACGCGCGGGAGACGCCCATGCAGCGCGTCGACGCGATGGGTCGCCCCGTGTCGCCGGAGGAATGGGCGAAGCGGGAGATTCCCGCCGGCCATCGTGGCATGCCCGCTGACATCGCCAACATCGCCGTCTTCCTGGCCTCCCCCGCCAGCCGATACCTCACCGGGCAGGCCATCAACGTCGACGGCGGCTGGTACATGGCCTGAGCAGGTCCGGAATGCGGACCGCCGTCCGGATGCGCGCGCGGCCGCTCGCCACGACGGCCGCCTGAGGAACGAGGGAGGAACCAATGCCGGACATGACGATCGGGTTCGCGGGGCTGGGCAACATCGGCAGCCCCATCGCGAGCAGGCTCTCCGAGAAATTCCCCGTGCGCGGCTACGACCTCGCCAAGACCGCGGCGACCGCGCCGGAAGGCATTACGCTCGTGCCGGCGGCGGGCGAACTCGCGCGCGAGGGCGACGTCGTCTGCCTGAGCCTGCCGACAAGCGAAGCCGTGCTCGCGGTCGTTTCCGAGCTCGCCGCGGTGCCTGCCGGCCAGCGCAAGTGCCGGCTGATCATCGAGCTGTCGACCGTCGGCGTCGAGACCGCCGAACGCTCGCAGGAACTGGCACGCACGGCCGGACTGCTCTACCTCGACGCGCCGGTCAGCGGCGGCGCCCCCCGCGCCCGCAATGGAACGCTGGCAATCATGTGCGCCGGCGACGCGGAGGCGCGGGCCGCCGCCGATTCCGCGCTGCGGCAAATGGCAAGCAAGGTCTTCGTGATGGGGGACAAGGCCGGTCTCGGCCAAGCGATGAAGCTCGCGAACAACATCATCAGCGCGGCAGCGCTCGCCGTGACCAGTGAAGCGCTGATCTTCGGAGGACGGCTGGGCCTCGATCCGGCACAAATGATCGACGTCATCAACGTGTCGACAGGGCGCACCGAAGTCAGCGAGGTCAAGTTCACGCAGACGATCCTGCCACGCAACTACCGCGGCGCGTTCGCGCGAGTGATGGGCAAGGACATAAGCCTCTTCCTCGCGGCCGCGACGTCCGCTGGCATCGACGTCCCGGTGGCGAAGCGTACCGGCGACGTCTGGTCGCAGTTCGTCGCCGACGCGCCGCTGGAGGATTTCCAGTTGATCTACGAGTACCTGCGCGACAAGGCGGGGGCCGCGCGATGAAAGACGGGTATTTCATCTTTGACAACGTCGTGCATATGTACGACAACCGCCCGTCCAACGTCACCAACGACCTCGGCAAGCGCAACATCGAGGCGTTCCACCGCACGTTCGGCGGGAAGGGGCACTCGCTGTACCGCGTCGAGGAGAAGCTCTCGCTCGACGTCGACGAGGCGCTGCGCTACCTGTTCGTCCACTCGAATACCGACATGGCGATGGCGCAGACAGTCCCGTTGTTCGGACTTTGGGAGGACGGCTTCGCGCCAGCCCGGCAGCAGTGGGCGCTGAAGGAAGCGTGCCCCGAGCGCGTCGTGTTCTGCGGCGGCGTCGACCCCATCTACCAGGGTATCCGCGGCGCCGTGCGCGAGATGCAGCGGCAGGTCGAGGAATGGGGCGCGGTGAGCTTCAAGTTTTACAAGGCGCACGGTCCGCGCCTCGCGTGGCGCGTCGACGACCGTGACGTCGCCTACCCGCTGTGGGAAAAGGCGCGGGAACTCGGCATCACGCACGTGCAGTTCCACTGCGGGCTGCCGTTCGGCCTTGAGCGCGTCGAGGACCTGCGTCCGAACGACATCCAGGCGGCCGCTGCGGACTTCCCCGAGCTCGTCTTCGTCATCCACCACTTGGGCCTCCCTTACTTCGACGAGACCGTCAATATCGCGTCGCGCTTCGAGAACGTCTGGCTGTCGCTATCGTCGATCGTGTTCAACACGTGGGCGGTCTCGCCGTGGGAAACCTACACGCGGCTCGGCACTGTGCTGCGTTCAGTCGGCCACAAGCGCGTGCTCTGGGGCTCGGAGGCCTTCATCTGGCCCGATGTGCAGCCGCTGATCGACCTCTTCGCGGACATGAAGATGCCCGAGGAGCTGCAGGAGCGCTACGGCTTTCCCGAGATCACGGACGAGGCGAGGCGGAATATCTTCGGCCTCAACCAGGCGCGGCTGCTCGGTGTCGACGTCGAGCAGAAGCTGCGCGAGCTCGCGCCGAAGCTCTCCGACGCCGAGCGCGTGCGCGCGGCCGGCAAAGTAGCGTAGCTGCGATGGCCGGCGGCGAGACCGTGGGCACGGACGTCGCGCAAACGAGGCTCGAGCGAGTGCGCGACGTCGTGGACGCGCACGTGCTGCCTTACGTGCGCAACCACGGCGGCGACCTGGAGATCGTCGACGTCGCGGCCGACGGCACGGTGACATGCCGCCTCGAAGGCTCCTGTCGCGGCTGTCCCATCGCCCCGGTCACCGTCTTCGCGGTGCTCGAGCGCGCGCTGCGCACGCACGTGAGCCCGGACCTCAACGTGCACGCACCCCAGATCGGCGTGTCGCAGGCGGCCGTTGCACGGATCCGGCGTTTCTATCCAAGCCGCGGCGGCGGACCGCAGAAGAGCGCGCGGTGAGCGAATGCACGCCCTAGCGCTCCGCCGATGAGCCTCGTCTTCCACACCGCGAAGCCGCCCGCATGGACCGCACCGGCCGCCAGTTGAGCGAATACGTGGCCCGCACCACGTACGGCATCCTGCCCGCGCAGGCGGTCGAGCTCGCCAAGCGGCACCTCCTCGATAGCCTGGGCTGCGCGATCGCCGGATACGACAGCGAGCCCGCCACGATCGCCCGGCGCGGGGCGGCCCGCGTCACAAGCTGCACGCCCTGCCGCGTATTCGGTGACGGGCACGCGTCGTCGCCGGAGTCGGCGGCGTTCGCGAACACGGTAGCGCTGCGCTACCTGGACTTCAACGACACGTACATCTCGAAGTCGGGGCTGCATCCGAGCGATGTCGTCCCGGCGCTGATCGCGGTCGGCGAGGGCTGCCGCGCGTCGGGAGCCGACCTCGTCGCGGCCATCGTCGCCGCCTACGACATCCTCGGCGCGTTCGCGGACGCGACCGACATCCGCGAACGCGGCTGGGACCAGGGCATCCTCATCGCGATCGCGGTGGCGGCCGCGGCGGCACGGCTCGCCGGCGGCGGGGAGTCGCAGATCGGCCACGCCGCCTCGATGGCCGCCGTCAGCGACGTCCCGACGCGGCAGACGCGCGTGGGCGAGCTCGCGATGTGGAAGGGCTGCGCGACCGCGGCGGCCGCGCGCAACGGCGTCTTCGCTGCCGAGCTGGCACTCGACGGCATGACCGCGCCCGCAGCGGCGTTCGATGGCTACCACGGTCTCGCCGAGCAGGTCACCGGTCCGCTCAACCTCGTGCTTCCCGAGGTGCCGGGCGCGGCGATCCGCTCGACGTGCCTAAAGTTCCACCCCAGCGAGTACCACTCGCAGGCCTCGCTCGACCTCATCGCCGGCCTCCGCCGCCGCATCGATGCCGCCGAGATCGAGAGCATCCGCATCGGGACGTACTGGGTAGTTGTCGACGAGATCAGCGAGCCGGCAAAGTGGACGCCGACAAGCCGCGAGACCGCCGATCACAGCCTGCCCTATCTCGCCGCGACGATGCTCGTCCACGGCGACGTGTGGATCGATTCCTACGCGCCCGACCGGCTGCGCGATCCTGTCGTGCGGGCCTTGATGGCGCGCATCTCGGTCGAGGAACGCGAGGAGTTCACCGCCGCGTATCCGGGCGAACTCCTGACCGAGTACGAGTTCGCGCTGTATTCCGGCCTGCGCATCCGCGAGCTCACCAAGCATCCGAAAGGCCACCCGTGCAATCCGATGACCGAGCAGGACGTGGCGCGGAAGTTCGCCCGACTGTCGAAGCCTCATCTGCCCGAAAGTCGGGCCGGGCAGATCCCTTCGACGGTCGCAACGCTCGAGGCCGTCACCGTGACCGAGCTGGTCGATGCGCTCGTCGCTTGACGCGCACTCGCACGCGCCGAGGTTGGACAAGCACGCCTCCGGAGAGCGGGCCGTGAAAGGCGGCTACTGCGGCACGCTGCTCGTCGTCGATCTCGCAGCGGGGATCGTCCGCAAAGAGCCGCTGCCGCCGGTGCCGATCCTGCGCAAGTACATTGGCGGCGCCGGACTCGGGCTGTACTTCCTGTCGCAGCGCATCCGGCCCGACATGCGGTTCGACGATCCCGATTCACCGCTGATCGTGATGACAGGGCCGCTGACCGGCACCAAGGCGCCGAGCGCCTCCGACTGGACGGTTGTCACGCTGCACGGCGCAATTCCATACGCACCCGCCACGAGCCACGCGCACGGCTTCTTCGGCGCGCGGTTGAAGCACGCGGGCTACGACGGCATCGTGTTCGAGGGCGCGTCGCCACGTCCCGTCTACCTGTGGATCGACGACGAAACCGTCGAGCTGCGAGACGCCGCGCCGCTGTGGGGCAAGGACACTTTCGAGACGCCGCAGGCGATCGGCACGCTGCACGGCGACCCGGAGCGCATCAGCGTCGCCTGCATCGGGCCCGCCGGCGAGGAGTTGATGCGAGGCGCGTCGGTGCGCGCCGACGGCAGCTATGGCGCGAGCAAGGGTGGCGCCGGCGTCGTGTGGGGCTCGAAGCGGCTGAAGGCCATCGCGGTGCGCGGAACGAAGCCGGTACCGCTGCACGACGCGGACGCGTTCATTGCCATCTGCCAGCAATGGCGCGAAGCCGCGCGCGGCAACCACGACGAAGCCGAGATGAAGTCGATGGGGAAGTTCGCGCGGATGGGGCTCGTGCCGGCGAACAACTTCACGAACCCCGAATTCCAGACCGAATGGGGCCGCCGCTTCGACGAGGAGATCAAGCACTGGAAGATCACGCCGGTCGGCTCGTGGGAGTGCGACTACAAGTGCCACAGCGATACCCTGATCACCACGGGGCCGTTCGCCGGTACGCGCGTCGTCGGGTACGTAGCGGAGGTGATCGAGGACGGCGCGACGCTGATCGGCATCATGGACCCGGGCACGGGTGTGGCGATGTCGAACTTCTACGACGCGATGGGCGCGGATCCGGCGGAGTCCGGCCGCCTCATCGCGATGGCGTTCGAGCTCTACAACAAGGGGGAGCTCACGCGGGCGCAGACGGGCGGCCTTGACCTGCGGTGGGGCAACGACGAAGCCGCACGCGAGCTCTTCGCGCAGATCCTCTACCGGCAGGAACCGCTGGGCAGCGTCCTCGCGAAGGGGCCGAAGAAAGCGATCGAGGCGCTGGGCAAGGGCACGTTCGTCCACATCAGGGGCGCGGGGTTCAACAGCCACGACCTGCGGGGGTTCGGGATCGGGCGGCTGTTCGGGAACATCGTCGCCGGGGCGGGTCCGGGCTGGCAGGGTGTGGGCGTCGAGTCCACCACCGAGCCCGACATCGGGTACACGAAGGTGATGGACCGCAGCTCGGCCGAAGGCAAGGCCGAAGCGTGCTACAAGACGGGCATCAAGAAACTGTGGGAGGACTCGATCGGCGTTTGCTGGTTCGCGTGTCGCGGCGTCGCGAATATCTCGCACTACGTGCCGAAGGCCGTGTCGTACGCCACGGGCTGGGACGTCACGTGGGAGGAGGCGATGACCGTCGGCGACCGCCTGGTCCAGCTGATGCGGCTGATCGCGGTATCGCGCGGGTTCACGAAGGCCGACGACCTCGACATCTCCGACCGCGTGCTCGGCGACGCGAAAGTCGGGCCGGCGGCGGGCCGCGCCTTGCAGCCGCATCTCGCGAGGATGCTCGACGAGTACTACACGTTGGCCGGATGGGACTTGGCGAGTGGCGCGCCGACGCCGGAGCGCTTGGCGAGGGTCGGCCTTCCCGATCCGCCCGCGCCGGCGAGGGACCATGCGTGACAAGGACCGTGTGCGCGTGATCGCGTACGACCGCCGCTGAGCCGCGGCCGAATACTCGGAGGTGCCGGAATGGAGTGTCGCAACCTCGCTGTCCTGTTCAAGGTGGTCCCGGATCCGGAGGGCGTGTTCGAGATGACGGCCCCCGACGACGTCCCTGGGAAGAGCCTGCCGCTCGTGCCGAGCGTGTTCGACGAGAACGCGATGGAGGCGGCGGTCGTGATCAAGGAAGCCACCCAGTGCCGGATCAGCGTGTTCTGCATCGGCGCGCCCGAAGCCGAGCCGATGCTGCGCAGGACGCTGGCCATGGGCGCGGACGAGGCGGTGCTGATCGAGCAAGACGTCGGCTGGGACAGCCTCGGCGCCGCGCGCGTGCTGGCGGCCGCGCTGAGGGCATCGGGTCCGTTCGACGTCGTGCTGTGCGGGCGCGAGGCGGCGGACACCGGTGCCGGCCTCGTCGGGCCGTACGTCGCGCAGGCGCTTGGCATGTCGTTCCTAACGCTTACAACCGGGATCAAGGTCGAGGATGCGGGCTTGCGCGTGCGGCGGAACTGCGACGGCGGCCACGACGTGTTCATGTGCCGGCCGCCGGTGCTGCTCACCGTGTCGGGCGAGGCCAACCGGCCGCGCATGCCGTCAGTGATCAAGGTGCTGCAGGCGAAGAAAATCCCGATCAGGCGCATGGAGATCGACGCGAACGCCGGTCCCCTCCTCCCGGGTCCGGCGAAAGCGCAGATCCGCAGCCGCGCCACGCCCTCGACGACAGGCCAGTGCAGCTTCCTCGACGGCACGACGGCCGCAGACAAAGCGACAGCGTTGCTGAACGCGCTGCGCGCAGAGGGAGCGCTGTGATGGCCATCGCCAGGAACGTGCTGGTCGTCTGCGACGCGAGCCGCGGACACCTGACGGCGTCGGCGCGGGAGCTGCTGACGCTCGCGCGCAGCCTCGCGGACGCGCTCGCCGGAAACGTCGACCTCCTCGCGCTGGGGGCCGCCGCGCCGAACATCGTCGCCGACGCGGGGGCCGCCGGCGCGGACCAGGTCTGCGCGGCGGACGGCGCCGACCGTCAGGGCTATCACCCGGAAGCCTTCGCAGCGATCACGCTGCGCGCATGCGAAGCCGCGACACCGCGCATCGTCCTCTTCGCCCACGACGCGCTGGGGCTTGACCTCGCGCCGCGCGTCGCGTTCGGCATCGGAGCGCGCTGGGCGACGAACTGCATCGGCATTGCGGTAGAAGGAGACGCACTGCGCTGCGAGCGCACCGAGGTCGGCGGCAAGCTGCAGGTGGTCGAGGTCATCGACGGCCAAGCCGTGGCGACGCTGCGCCCGAAGAGCATCGACGCGCGCGCGCCGCAATCGAGACGCGACGCGCGTGTCCTCGCGGTTCCGGCGGCGCCGCCGCAGGCGGCTGAGGGTGTGGTGTTCGTCGAGCGGCGGATGGAGGATGGCGGCGCGGCGGAGGAGCTCGAGCAGGCGGCGATCGTCGTGACCGGAGGCCTCGGGATGGGCTCGCCGGGCGCGTTCGCCAAGCTGCGCGAGCTTGCCGAAGCGCTCGGCGCGTCGCTCGCGGGTTCCAAGCAGGCGGTCGATCGTGGCTGGATTCCCGCCAACCGGCAGGTGGGACTGACCGGAACGACTGTCGCGCCCAAAGTGTACGTTGCGGTCGCGGTGTCGGGCGCGCTGCAACACATGGCGGGCTGCCAGAAATCGCGCACGATCGTCGCGATCAACAGCGACCCGGCCGCGCCGATCTTCCGCTTCGCGCGCTACGGCATCGTCGCGAAGTGGGAAGAGGTCCTGCCCGAGCTGCTCGCGCAGCTTTCGGCGGCACGCGCGTGAAGACGGTGAGACAACCACGACAACACGCAGCGCGCGGCCGCGCCGCGCGCCATCGCCCGCCGCACGGGAGCCGCGCGGCGTGAACGCCCTGCACGGCGCCGAGGGCGCGACCCGCGTCGTCTTCTGGCAGATCACCAACGCCTGGCTCGTCTACGTGCTCGCGGCGGTCGCGCTCGGCGTATTCAGCTACGGCATCTGGCGGCGCGCGCGGCTGTGGCGCGCGCTGGGCGCGCCCACCGGACCGCTCGGCGACACGACGGCCCGGCTGCGCAAGGTTTGGCAGCAAGTGGCGCGCCACGAGCGCTTGCTGCGCGACCGGACCGCCGGGTGGATGCACGCGGCGATCGTGGGCAGCATCGTGCTGCTCGCGATCGGCACGACCGTCGTGTTCGTGCACGCGGACCTCGGCATCCCGGTGATGCAGGGGTGGTTCTATCTCGTCTTCCAGAAGCTCGGGCTGACCGTCGCCGGCGTCCTGCTCGCCGCCGGCTGCGTCGTTGCGCTCGTGCGGCGCTACGTCGTCCGCGTCGCGCGCGTGCAGCCGAATCGTCCGAACGCGGCCGCCGACCCCAGCGACCCGCTGAGCCCCGTGCTGCTCCTGCTGCTGGTCGCACAGGGGTTCACGCTGCAGGCGATCCGCCTCGCCGCGAACCCCGATCCCTTCGCGCCGTGGTCGCCCGTCGGGTACGCGCTGTCGCTCGCGATGGCGGGCGCGACGGAGCCGACGCTCGTTTCCGTGTACCGAACGCTTTGGTGGACGCATCTCGTCACGGCGCTCGGGTGGATCGCGTGGCTGCCGTACGGAAAGATGCTGCACGTGTTCACGGGCGTAGTGAACGTGTACGCAAGCAATCTCTCCGTGCGGCCGACGACGCCGCAGCGCATAGACTTCGAGCACGCCCGCCGTCTGGGCGTGTCGCGGATCACGCACTTCACGTGGAAGGAGCTCCTCGACCTCGACGCGTGCACCGCGTGCGGCCGCTGCGAGCAGGCGTGCCCGGCGCACGCGTCGGGCGCGCCGCTGAATCCACGCAGCCTGATCCTCGACCTGCGCGACCACATGCGCACGCACGGGCCCGCGCTCGCCTCCGACGGCGAGGCGGCCGGCGTGCCGGCGCTGGTCGGCAAGACGATCTCCGAAGCGACGCTGTGGGCCTGCACGACCTGCGGCGCCTGCGTGCGCGAGTGCCCGGTCCACGTCGAGCACGTGCCCAAGATCACGGGCATGCGGCGCCATCTCGCTATGGAGGAAGCGCGCCTGCCGCCGACGCTGCAGGACGCGTTGAAGTCGCTCGAGGACCGCGCGCATCCGTACAAGGGTGCGGGCGGCGACCGCATGCAGTGGGCGAAGGGGCTCGACGTGCCGCTCGCGACCGAGACGGCGGACTACGACGTGCTCTACTGGGTCGGCTGCACGGGGAGCTTCGATGCGCGCGCCCAAAAGGTCGCGCGCAGTTTCGTCGAGCTCCTGCGCCGGGCAGGCGTGAAGGCCGCCGTGCTGGGCAACGCCGAGCCCTGCTGCGGCGATCCCGCGCGGCGCATGGGCCACGAGTTCCTGTACGACCAGATCGCACGCGGCAACGTCGAGGTGCTGCAGGGCGTGAATCCGAAGCGCATCGTGACCGCGTGCCCGCATTGCCTCAATGCGCTCGGCACCGAATACCGCGCGTTCGGCGGCGAGTTCGAGGTCGTGCACCACACCCAGCTCTTGGCCGAGCTGGTCGCAGCGGGACGACTCGTGGCGGCGCCCGCGGCCGCGAAGCGCGTGACGTACCACGATCCGTGCTATCTCGGCCGCTATGGGGGCGAATTCGAGGCGCCGCGCGGCCTGATCGACACGGCCGGCGGCGCGCGGGTCGAGATGGCGCGCAGCCGGACGAAGAGCTTCTGCTGCGGCGGTGGCGGCGGCCAGATGTGGATGCCTGCCGCCCCACCCGGAGGCGCGCGAATCAACGAGATCCGCGTGCGCGAAGCGATGGCCACCGGCGCCGGTACACTGGCGGTTGCCTGCCCGTTCTGCATCCGGATAATGGAGGACGGCGTGAAGGCCGTAGGCGCCGACGCGAGCCTCGAGGTGCGCGACGTCGCCGAGGTGTTGCTCGACGCTATGGCGCGCGACGGCGGCGATGCGCTCGCCGGGCGGCTGGGGTAGACGTTACCGGACCATTCACGCCATGCCTTTTATCGCCGTCGCCGAATCGATGCCCGACGCAGCGCCCGATGCGCTGACGATTGACGAGATCGTCGCCGCGATGCTCGCCGTGGTCGACGTGCTGCCGCCCGCGCAGCGGCCGCTTGCCGAATGCCGTGGCGCCGTGCTTGCGCACGCGGTGACGGCGCCCGTGGATCTGCCGCACCGGTGCGTCGCAAGCCGCGACGGGTATGCCGTGCGTGCGGTGGACACGAGCACGGCCACCAGCGCGTGCCCGGTGCACCTGCCCGTCGTCGGCGAAAGTGCACCCGGTGTCGCGAGTCCGGAGGCGCTGCCCACGGGCAGTGCGTTTCGCGTGATGACGGGCACACCGCTTCCCGACGGCGCCGATGCGGTCGTGCGCAGCGAGGACGCAGTCGCGGCGGCGCCGGAGGGCGGCGTGCACGAAATCGGAGTGATACACCCGGTCGCGCGCGGACAGTTCGTCGCCGACGCCGGCAGCGAGTTCGAGCACGGCGCGGAGGTTCTGCCGGCGGGCACAGTGCTGGGTCCCGCGGAGCTTGCCGTCATGGCGGCGCTCGGGCTTGCTGACGCGCTGGTCGTGCCGCGGCCGCGCGTGGCCGTCGTCGTTACCGGCAGCGAGCTCCGGCGGGTGCGCGCGGACCCGGAGCTCACGCAGCTCCACGCGAGCAACGGCGTGCTGGTCACTGCGATGGTGGAGGCTTGCGGCGGCGTCGTGGAGTCCGTGCGCGTCGCATCGGACGATCCGTCCGAGCTCGCAGACGCGCTGCTGGCCGCGCTCCGCGCGGACTTGGTGCTCACGACGGGCGGCACGGGTCGGGGCGCGAACGACCTGACGAGCCGCGTCCTGCAAGAGCGCGAAGTGTCGTCGCTGCGGGACGTCAAGGTGCGCGGCAGCCGGCCCGCGTCGTTTCGGCTGCTCCGCCGCGACGACCGGCTCGTGCCGCACCTGGCGCTGCCGGGTCGCCCGGTCGCGGCGACCATCGCGTTCTGCCTGCTCGCGTGGCCGCTGCTGCGGCACCTGTCCGCGCGCCCGCCGCAGCGCGCAGCGTCGGTGCGCGCGCGCTTGGGCGCGATCCCGCCCGGCGTGCGCACGTTCCAGCGGTTTCTGCCGGTTCGGCTGCGCCGTTGCGGGCGTGAATGGGAGGCCGTGCCCACGCGTGATGCGTCGCTCTATGGCCTCGCGGCGGCCGTCGGCGCGCACGGGTTCGCGCTGGTGGGGCAGGAGCACGGCGAGGTCGCGGCCGGGCGCCTCGTGCAGGTCGTCGTCCCGCCCTGGCTCGACACAGTGGCGCATGATGCCGACTAGCTGCCACAGCGGCCGAACTCGCCGCGGCGCATTGCCCGACGTCTAGGGAGGTGGTCATGTCCGGTGGATACATGGGAACGATGCTGCGCGTGGATCTCACGCGAGGAACGGTCGAGAAGATGCCGATTCCCGACGAGGAGGTCCGCCGCAAGTGGATCGGCGGCATCGGCCTCGGCCTGCACCTGCTCTTCCAGCATATCCGGCCGGACGCTGGGCCCGATGATCCGGACACGCCGATCATCTTGATGACGGGACCGCTCACCGGAACGAAGGCGCCCAGCTCGTCGGACTGGAAGCTGATCACGCTCCGCTCGGACCTGCCCTACCACCCGGCGGTCACGCAGGCCCACGGCTATTTCGGCGCGCGCCTAAAGCACGCGGGTTATGACGCGATCGTATTCACGGGCACGTCCGCGCGTCCGGTGCTGCTCTGGATCGACGACGATCGCGTCTTCCTCCGCGATGCCTCCAAGTACTGGGGCATGGACACGTTCGAGACGCAGGACGCGATCCAGAAGGACTTGGGCGACGCCGAGAACATAAGCGTCGCATGCATCGGACCAGCGGGAGAAGCGCAGCTGCGCGGCGCGTCGATCCGGAACGACCGCTCGTACGGGTGCAGCAAGGGCAGCGTCGGCGCGACGTGGGGCGCGCGGAAACTGAAGGCGATCGCCGTGCGCGGGACAGGCGAAGTCCCGATCCACGATCCGCAGGCGTTCATGGCGGTCTGCGACGAGTGGCGGGAAGGCATCAAGGACCTGCAGGCCCGGTATCCCCGTCGCACGGCGCCGACGATCAAGGCGGTCGCGGCGTTTTGCCAGCTGGGACGCGTGCCCGCGAAGAACTTCACCGATCACGACTTCCAGGAGCGCTTCGGCCGGCGTTTCGCGGAGGACCTCGCCAAGTGGAAGATCGAGCCGGTCGGCTCGTGGGAATGCACGATCCAGTGCCACAACGACACGCTCGTCACCACCGGACCCTTCGCGGGAACGCGCAGCACCGGATTCACGGTCGAAGTCTTCGAAGGCGCCGGAACGCTGATCGGCGTCGAGGACCCCGGCACGACCATCGCGATGGCCAACTTCTACGACGCGATGGGCGCCGATCCCGCCGAGGTCGGCCGCCTGATCGCGCTGTGCTTCGAGATGTACAACGAAGGACTGCTCACGAAGGAGGACACCGGCGGCCTCGACTTGACGTGGGGAAACGACGAAGCCGCGCGCGAGCTCTTCCTGCTGACGCTGCAACGCGAAGGGATCGGCGCGACGCTCGCCAAGAGCTTTCGCGAAGCGTGCGCCGAGTTGGGCCGCGGCGCCGAGCAGCGCATCCAGCACATCAAGGGGGTGGGCTTCAACGATCACGAGCAGCGCGGCTGGGGCCTCGGCTTCCCGTTCGTGCAGCTAGTTTCGGGCGCCGGACCGACCTGGCAGACGTTCGGCTCCGAGGCGATCAACGAGCCCGACCTCGGGTACGCCCAGCCAATGGACCCGGGCTCGCCGGACGGCAAGGCCGAGATGACCTACAAAACGCAGGTCAAGAAGCTGTGGGAGGACTGCCTTGGCGTCTGCGTTTTCGCGTGCTGGGGCGTGAAGGGTATCACCGGCATCACGCCGCGTGCGCTGGCCAGCGCGACCGGATTCGCAATGGAGTGGGAGTCGGCAAAGCTCCTTGGCGAGCGCGTCATCCAGGTGCAGCGCCTGTTCGCTCTGAGCCGCGGGTTCAAGAAGTCCTTCGACATGGACATCTCGGCGCGCATGCTGGAGCCCGTGCCGAGCGGTCCGATCGCCGGCCGCGACCTCGGCAGCCACCTCGCGCGGATGGTCGACGAGTACTACACGTTGCTAGAGTGGGACCTCGCCACCGGCGCGCCATCTAGGAGCGTGCTGCGCAAGGTGGGGCTCGAGGGCTACCGCATCGGTCGCACTGGCGAGCCTGCACGCACCGGTGCCGCCACGAGGTGAAGCGCGTGCCGCTACGCCCCACACTTTCCCCCGGAATGCCGCGCGCACGCACGCCGTGCGTCGCGGCGCCCGGGCGTGATCGCAAAACCATCCACAGGAGGTATTCCATGCAACGCGTCCTCGCCCTGCTTGCGCTCTTGCTGGCCGCTGCGTACCCGTGCGCCGCGCCCGCGCAGAGCTACCCGTCAAAGCCGGTCCGCATGATCGTCCCGTACGCGCCCGGCGGCGGCACCGACGTGCTGACGCGGGTGCTCGCGAAGCAGCTGAGCGAGAACACCGGGCAGTCGTTCGTGGTCGAGAACCGCGCCGGGGGAAGCGCGACCATCGGCGTCGCCCTGGGAGCGAAGGCCGCGCCGGACGGCTACACGATCATTGCAATGTCCGGCGTGCCGTACCTCATCAACCAGTTCATGTTCAGGTCGCTGCCGTACGACACCATCGCCGACTTCGAGCCGGTCAGCCGCTTCGCTTCCGTTCCGATGCTCCTGGTCAGCCATCCATCCTTCCCGCCCGACAGTCCGGCGGCATTCGTCGACTACGCGCGGGACAACCCTGGCAAGGTGAGCTTCGGCGCGCCGGACGAGATGACGCATCTCGCGATGACGATCATCTCGCAGGCGACGAAGACGCGGATCACCATCGTGCCGTACAAGGGCGCCGGCCCTGCGCTCAACGACCTGCTCGGCAACCATATCCCCGTGATGATGAGCAGCAGCAGCGCCGCAATGCCCTACCTCAAGGACTCGCGCATCAAGGCCATCGCGGTCACGACGAAATCGCGCGTGCCGAGCCTGCCGCACGTGCCCACGGTGTCCGAGACCATCGCGCCGGGGTTCGAGCTCAACGCGTGGTTCGGCATCCTTGCGCCGGCGAAGACGCCAAAGGAGATCGTCAACTACCTGCACGCGGCGATCGCGAAGGCAGTGCGCGCGGCCGAGATACAGCAGCGCTTCGAAAGCCTGGGCGCGAGCCCGATCGAGATGCTGTCGCAGCCGGAGTTTGTCGCCTACCTCAAGGCCGAGCGCGAACGCTGGGGAAAGGCGTTCCGCGACGCCGGGCTGCAGCCGCAGTGATTGACGCGCATCTGCTAGCGCGGCAGTGAACCGGCGGGGGCTATCGCGAACGTCCTTCGCTCGAGGGGCGCCGGGCCGTAGAGCGTCGTGACGTTTGCATTGCGTTCCTCCCCGTTGCCCGGCGGGCCCTCGCCGACCTGCCCGGCATCGGCTACGTGATGTGCGCGAACCCGTCCAGCTTGGCGCGGGACGGCAGCGCCATGACCTCATCGAGCAGTGCCTTCGCGTCCCAGGGCGCGCGCGCGTATTGGACGGCACGCAGAAACTTGAGGTCGAGCTCGTCGTCGGTCAGCGGCATCCTACAGTCGCCGCGGGGGATGTCGACGCGTTCGCGGTAGACGTTGCCGCCCGCCTTCACCTCCAGCACCGAGTACGCGAAGTCCCATTCGGGCTTTCCGATCGGCGGTGTCGGCGACTCGCGGACCTCGACCTTGCGGATCAGCGCCTGGATCTGCGGGCGCCGCACGGCCTCGTCCACGAACGACATTAGCGTAACTTCGCCGTCCAGCAGTCCGGCGGCGATCACGTACTCGATGCTGAACTTGCCCTGCAGGCCCGTGGTTGGCCGACGGTGAATGAGCGGATCGACGCCGGTCGGCTGCAGCGTGACTGTGATCGCGTCGATCTTCCGGATGTCGCCGGCGGGGACGGTCCTCGACAGCGCGATGGCTGCGTCGGCCGAGCGGTGCGTGTTGTAGCAACATGGGAACTTCTTGAAGCTCAGGCCGTCGCGCAGGACTGCGAACGGCGCATCGAGGCTCTCGTGCAACCGGCGCAGGTCGCTGTCCACGCCGAACGTCGCGAAGTAGCCGAGCGGCTTTTCCCACTGGTCCGGATCGGCCGTGAAGCCCGCCTCCGCCAGGCGCGCGGCGAGGATCGCGCTGAAGCTCGACATGCCAGGATGCAGCGGCTTCGTCATCGTGCCGAAATTCTGCCGGCTGCTGCCTACGTTCGACGCCGCGATGCCCAGGGCGTTGCGCGTCCGGTCGACGGGCAAGCCCATCAGCCGGCATAGCGCGGCGGTCGCCGACAGCACGCCAATGGAAGCGGTAGCGTGCCAGCCGCGGTCGAAGTGCGGCCGCACCGGCAGCGCATGCGCGATGGCGACGGCGACGTCGAAACCGACGCTATAGGCCTCGACCAGCGCGCGGCCTGACAGACCGCGGCTTTCCGCCATGGCAAGCAAGGGCGGGATCAGGGTAACCGTCGGATGGCCGTAGAGCGTGTCCGAGACGTCGTCGTAATCGAGCGCATGCCCCGCCCCGCCGTTGAGCAATGCCGCATGCGACGGAGTCGTCTTTTCACCGGTCGCAATGACAGTGCATGGTCCCGGCTTCATGTCTTCCGCAACGACACGATGCAATGTACGAAATCCGTCGTCGTTCCGCGCCGCGATAATCGCCGCGAACAAATCGACGACTGCGCGACGTACTTGTTCCTCCAGTTCAGGTGGCGCGTGCGAGAAATCCGTCGCTGTCACGTATCGTGCGACTCGTTCCGTTGTCTTCTGGTCAGAGTGAGTAATGTTCCGTTCTCCCAACAGGCCCGCTTTCGCTGGACGATTCTTCGGGCTGTCGATGCGTCTGCAGAGCACGTGTCATCGATCGGCACTTCATAGAGGGATGTCGACGGCGCCACGCTCGACGGCTTCCGCTCGCTGCTTGATCTTGCGCACTGACACAACGAGAATGACCGCCGCAGTGAACGACAGACCAGCGGTCGCGATCCAGGCCGCGCGGAAGCTGACCTCGGTGACCAGGAGACCGAACGCCAGCGGCCAAAGGAGTCCCCCGGTTGCCATCCCCATCATCGCGAAACCTGTGGCAGTACCCGGATTGCGCTTGTTCATGCTGACGATGGCATGATTGAAGACTCCGTTCCATCCCCAGCCCGCGCCAAAAGCCACCAGGGCCCCGAGCGCGAAGAGCACGATCGATCCGTCGGACATCGCGAGATAGCCGGCGGCGCCGAGAAACAGCATGATAGCCACGATCGCGAGATCCGCTTCACCGCGTCGATCGACGATCCAGCCGACGCCGAGCCGGGAAGCGATGCTGACAGCGCTGCCCATGGCGAGCATGGCTCCGGCCGGCCCGATGTCGATGCCGTTGAACACGGCAGACTCCACAAGGAACGCGCCGAGCGTTGCAGAGGCGCCGGCCGCGCCTCCATAGGCGACGGCAAGCGCGATAAGCATGAGCCAGTCGGTCGCAGGCGCGCTGTCGTCGGCGCGTAACGACGTACCGCCTGCAAACTCCCTGGCGAGGAGACCGTAGAGGACCGGCGCCAGGATAAGGGCCGCAACGAAGGACCACCGCCAGCCGACGGTGATCCCGATGATTGGCACGGCGGCCCCGGCAAAAAGGCTGGACGTCGGGATCGCCGATTGCTTGAGACCGAACGCCATGCCCTGCCGTCCGACGCTGACTCCCGACGTCAGCGCCAGATTCCCTCCAGTCTGCGCAAAGGCGTTGCCTGCGCCGGCGAGCATGATGAAAACGAGCATGGTCGTCCAGCTGTGCACGAGCGTCGCGATGCCCAGCAGGGAGACCCAACTGCAGGTCGTCGCGATCAGAAGCCCCGTGCGTGGACCGCGGGTCTGCGAGATGTGCCCGGCAACCCAGGCAACGACGCCGAAGGCTGTGAAGAACGCAGCGACGGCTAGGCCAAGCTGAGCGTGATCGAAGTGGAAGTCCTCGCGAATGAGCACCGCCGAGGCGCCGAGCAGATGCACCGGAAGCATCGACAGCGAGGCGGACAGCACTGCCGCAAACAACGCCCTTCTCGATGTCCCGCGATTCACCGCCGGACCTCGGCCAGCGTGATCCACGGTGACGACGTCGCAGGGGTCATCATGACTTTGGGGCGCGGATAGACTCAGCCCCCACCTCGGACGCCCGAACGACAAACCGGCTGTTGTCGATCCGCTCGTACACGGCGTTGAGGCGCTCCTCCTCGGTAACCCATCGGAGGTATTTCATGACCGCGGCGACCCCATTAGAACCCTCAAGTACCGGCTCCGGTTCCGACTGCTTGTTGATGACGCACGGAATGATCCGGCATTCCTGCAGCCCGTCCTTGGTGAAGCACGCCTCCACCATCAGCGTGTATTTCGAGTCCGGATGCTGCGGGAAGGTCGGGTACTCCGGGTCCAACCTGAACCGGTAATGGCTCGTCAGCCACTCGAGAACCTCGCTGAGGCCCACGTTGTTCTCCGGCAGCAGTCCCATCTCGAAAGCGAAGTTGCCGGTACCGTAGAAGATAGGTATGCCTTCGAAGATTTCGATGCCCTTGAGCATGTGGGCATGCGTGCCGAGGACCAGTGAAGCGCCTGCTCTGGCGGCAGCGCGTCCCACCGTGCGGCAGTAGTCGGGAATGACTGCAGGGACGAAATGCAGACCCCAGTGGAACGACGCTACGACCGCGTCCACCTTACCGCGGAGTCCCCGAATGTCCTGCTCCATCGCGGTTAGCTGCTCCGGGATCGGCTGCGAACGTATCTTGGGCGGGGTGCCCGGCTGGTAGTCCACCTGCTCGTAGGTCGTGACTGCATGGACAGGTGCGTAGCCGGGCTTGCCATCCTCAGCTGCGTAATGGGCGGGACCAGTGCAGGAATAGGCGAGGAAACCTATGCTCACGCCCTTCTTCTCGATCACGGCCGGCTCGCGCGCCTCCATGATGCTCGCCCCTGCACCGATCGTTCGCACCCCAGCGGCTTCGGCCCGCTTCAACGTGCCGAGCAGCCCTTCGGGGCCCCAATCCATGGCATGGTTGTTCGCGAAGGAGATGACGTCGAACCCTACCCCAGCCGCGATCTCTGCACCCCGCGGGTGCGAGTACGTCGCATGCGCGCGAGCGGCGGTATGTCCTGAGCCGTACATCTGCTCGCTGTTCGCGAAGAGCAGGTCCGCCTCGTCGAAATACTTCTGGACATGTCTAAAGATGCTTTCGCCGTCCGGACGCTCCACGTGGACGTCGCCGACTCCGATGAAGGACACCGTCCCAGCGCACATGACTCAACCGTCCCGATTGGTTTGCACGCGATGTAGCGGACGCTCGCCACGAAGTGCCGCCGCAACGTTGGCCGCTATGTCGCTCACCTCCTCGAACAGCCGCATCCGGGTCTGCCCGGCCATATGCGGAGTCAGAATCACGTTAGGCAGGCGGGTCAGCGGGCTGGTCGCCGGCAACGGCTCGCGCGCATATACGTCGAGTCCGGCACCTGCGATGCGCCTGTCCTCCAGTGCTCGTATAAGTGCGGCCTCATCGACCAACGAGCCGCGTGCAACGTTGATTAATACCGTCGTAGGACGCATCGCGGCGAGTTCCTGGCTACCAATGATGGGCGAGGAGTCCGCAGACGGCGTCGCCGTCAGAACGACAATGTCGACCCTGGACAGGAGCGACCTCAACGGCAAATACTGCACGCCCAGTCCGCGCTCCCGCGACGCGGGCAGTTGCTTCCGGTTGCAGTAGGACACTTCTGCTCCGAACGCCGACAGCAGCCGAGCGATCTCAGCACCGACATCGCCCAGGCCGACGATGCCGGCCTTGCTCCCTCCGACAAGGGGCACGTCCGCGAACCGGGACCAGTTGTATGCAATGGGTCCCTGCGCCGCGCGATCGCAAGGTGCCATCACGCCGGACCGCGTGAGCATGTCGAGCTCGCGAAGCCTCCGCATGACAGCCAACAGCAGCGCCATCGCATGTTCCACCACCGACGTCAGACTGCTGCGGGGAAAAACGCATACGACAATCCCGCGGGCAGCAACCTCGCCCGCGACTTCGTCGTCGAGCTCTGGCGCGATCCGGCTGAATCGCTGGATCACACGCAGGTTCGGCAAGGCATCGAGGAGCGCCCGGTCGATCCGGCCGCGCCGAAACACGATGGCGGTGATCGAAGCGAGTTCCTCCGCCGAGAGCCGTGCAGGGTCGGGGACATGGATTCCCTCGGCGTCGTCGGGCCATCCGGATTTCGCCCGCAGAGCGGCGAGGTACGCCTGCGGCTCGCGCAGGATCTCCGGCCAAATGTAGTCTGGCAGCCAGTCGCGAATCTCCGGTGGCATGCGACGCAGCGTCAGCGCGCGCATCAGGCGCACGGCCGGATCGTCGTCCAGGAACAGGACGCGCTGGCGGACAGCGCACCCGCCGACTGTCATCAGGTCTTCTCTGCCTCGGTGCCCGCGCCTTGCAGTTCAGCGAACACCGCCTGGCCCACCCGGTTGCCCGCGACAGCCGCGGGGAATCCCGCGTAGACGCCCACCTGGATCATCGCCTCTTCCAGTTCGGTCTTGGTCAGTCCGTTGCGCAGGCCGCCGTTGATGTGAAGCTTGAGCTCCTCGGGCCGGTGCAACGCGATAAGTACCGCGATCGTCACCAGGCTGCGGTCGCGTAGCGACAGACCTTCGCGACCCCAGACCCCCCCCCAGGCGAGCGCGGTCACGACGTTCTGGAAGTCCGCTCCGAAGTGCGCCGCCGCCTTGCCAGACTTGTCGACGTAAGCATCGCCGACGACCTTGCGCCGCATCTTCTCTCCGCGGTCCCGCAGCGGAATGTAAGCCTTGTCCATGTGTGCCGCCTTTCGTTGTTCTCGAGTGTGAATGTGCTGCAAGTCAGTCAATCTCGATCCGTGGCATCCAGGCAGGTCGATGGGCTTCGTACTCGCGGATCTTGTCGTCGTGGTACGCCGCGAGTTCCGCCTCGGTGAAGCCACCCAGGTACAGGTACCGATGAAAAGCGGGAATTTGGACCGAGACCGCGCTGGCGTTCCCGGTTGTGCACAACCTCAGCTCCTGCGCAGCGACATCGAGCTCTAGTGGCGTATCGATGTCGTGATGCAGTACAGCCAGAAGGCGCTGGTAATCGGCAGTCGCGATACCTGCCGTCACCAAGCCGGCCGCGCCGGAATTCGCGCGGAACGTGTCGCCGTAACTGGGAGCGATCACGGCCCGGAATCCGAAGTCGAGCAGACCCCAGACCGCATGCTCGCGTGACGAACCGCAGCCGAAGTTCGGTCCGGCGATGAGCAACGGCGAGGTTAGCGCACGTGGCTGGTTCAACGCCGAGTCGCTCGACCTGCGCCATTCGAAGAAGACCGCATCCTGATAGCCGGAGCGGTCAGTGCGCAAGCAGAACTGCTTTGGCATGATCTGGTCGGTGTCGATGTTCGGAGCCTCGAGCAGCACGCTCGTGCCCTTGATCGGGTTGCGAGCGCTCATATGAGCTGTCTCACGTCGGCGAACGTTCCGGTGAGGGCTGCGGCCGCTGCCATGGAGGCCGACACTAGGTGGGTTCTCACCCCGGGGCCTTGACGGTCGCGGAAATTGCGGTTGCTCGTTGAAGCGCAGCGCTGCCCTGCGGCAACTTGGTCGCCATTCATGGCGACGCACATCGAGCAGCCTGGCATGCCCCATTCGAAACCCGCGGATTCGAACACGTTACGCAGCCCTTCGCGCTCGGCTTGCGCCGCCACCTTCTCTGATCCCGGTACAACGACGGCCCTCACGCCCCTTGCTACCTTGGACTTGCCGACCACCCGGGCGGCCGCGCGCAGATCAGCCAGCCTCGAGTTGGTGCACGAGCCGATGAATACGACGTCCACGCGTAGATCCTGAAGCCGCTCTCCGCCACGCAATCCCATGTACTCCAGCGCCGCCGCCGTCTCTTCAGGGTTGTCTGTCGAGTCCGCATCCGGAACGTGGCCGTCAACGGCAATGCTCATCGCCGGCGTCGTTCCCCACGTAACCATGGGCTTGATCTGCGACGCATCAATGCAGACTTGCGTTTCGAACACCGCGTCGGGTGATGTGGCAAGAGCGGACCAGCAACGGACGGCCTCGTTCCAGAGCGCGCCGGTCGGCGCGAACTCGCGGCTTTCCAGATAGTCGAATGTAACGTCGTCGGGGGCGACCATTCCGGCACGAGCGCCTGCCTCGGGGGCCATGTTGCAAAGCGTCATCCGGGCGTCCATCGAAAGCGCCCGCACGGCGTCCCCGCGGAATTCGATCGCATGTCCCTGCGCGCCCGATACACCGATCCTCTGGATCAGCGCCAGCACCACGTCTTTCGCCTCCACGCCTGGCGCGAGCACGCCCGCGATCTCGGCGGCGAGCACCTTCGGTCGGCTCAGCCAGACGGTCTGGGTCGCAAGCACCTGCCCCACCGCGGTCGTGCCCACCCCTATCGCAAGCGCACCGAACGCACCGAGGGTCGACGTGTGGCTATCGCCACAGACCAGGGTCATGCCGGGCAACACTACTCCCGCTTTAGGTGCGATGACGTGCACGATGCCCTGAAGGCCACTGCCACGGCCGCGGAATTCGATATGGTGTTCGGCGGCGTTGCGTTCTAGCAGCAGCGGTTGATCGGTCCTATTTCCCGTCATGTCGGGTGCGGCGGCGCCGGCAATCCGCTTCAGCCCGCTGGGCACCGTGTGGTCGGCAGTGGCGAGAGCGAGGTCGGGCCGCCGGGAACGACGGGTTACGGCACCAGCCACCGGCCGCTGCTGGAGCATCGCAAACGCCTGCGCGCTGGTCGACTCGTGGATCAGGTGAAGATCGACGTAAAGCAGGTCTGGCAGCTCGTCGGACGCGGCGTCCGCGATGGCTGGCGTCGCTCCACGAATGACATGGCTGTCCCAGATCCGGTCCAGCAGCCGGACCGCGGTCATGATGCGTGGCCGCCGACAGCGGGGATCACCTTGTCGGTGAACAGCCGCATCGAACGCAAAGCCTCGTCGGCCGGCATGCCGGGCGGCTGCATTCGCATGATCAAATGCGTCATCCCGAGCTCGCGCTGGAGTCGGCGAATTTGCTCGATGCAGTCGTCCGGGCCGCCGATAATGAACCGATCCCGCGCAAGATCCTCGAAGGGCGAGGAAAACGTGTCCCCGTCGGCCAGCACCTTGTCCTGGCCCCATGCAACGTAGGCGTCGTATTTGAGCTCCAGATACGGGCGGCAGATCCGCATGGCTTCCTCCCGCGACGTGCCGACGTAAACCTCTTTAATGACCGGCACCTCGGTCACCGGCGGGAGGCCGACCTTGGCCCGCTCCTCGCGAAACAGGGGCATCTGCGCCACGATGGTCGTTGTCTGCGCGTGCGGATTGATGATCCAGGCGTCGCCGAGGCGGGCGGCCCTTCGGACGGCTGCGTCGGCATTCGCGGCGATCCACAGTGGTGGCCGCGGTCGCTGTACGGGCAAGGTAGCCAGCATCGCGTTGTCGAGCCGGCACCACGAAAGGTCGCAAGACACCCTCTCACCGCGCCACAATGCGGTAATCAACTCGAGATTGCGTTCGAACCTCTCGACCTTCGACCCCGACACACCAAGGGCAGCATCCTCGATCTTGCGGTAACCCAGCCCAACGCAGTAGATGAGCCGGCCGCCAGTGATGACATCGAGGGAGGCAATTTCCTCCGCGACAAGGAGCGGGTTGAGCAGCGACAAGAGATGCGCGGCAAGCCCGAGGTGCATGTGCCGCGACTCGGCAGCCAGCCGGGCAAGATAGGGCACCGGCTGGAGTTGGCTCAGCGATTCGGATAGGAAATGTTGCCCTGCCCATGCCGAGTCCCAGCCGTTGTCGCGGGCATATCTTAGGAACAGCAGCTGCTCATCCAGCGCCCGCACCATATCGGTACCGCGCGGGTACTGGTTGGTGACATGGATGCCGAACTTCAATCTCACTCAGCCACCTGCCTTGCCGCCCCGCTCCGAGACAAGGTCAGGACGGTGCAGACGACCGTGAAAGAGATCGCGCCGACGACACACGCGATCGCCGCCAGCGACGAATACGTGGCACTGTTGAAGATGTCGTAGATGACGAAACCCACTACTGGATTGGCATTGGTGGCGAGCAGCGCGGACGCGGTGAGATCGCCAACGATCATGACGAACATCAGAGCCCATCCGGCAGCAAGCGCGGGCCGCATCAGCGGCAGCGTGATTCGGAAGAACGTGCGCGACTGCGACGCGCCCGCCACGGAGGACGCTTCGAGCAGTTCGGATCCGACCTGATCGAGCCCCGAGCCCGTCGAGATCGCGGCCTGCGGCATGTAGATGACGAGGTAGGCGATCAGCAGGATGGAGAGCGTCCCTGCCAGGTAGAACGGCGCACCGGTGAGTGCGATGACCATCGCCAGCCCGATCACCGTATGCGACACAGCGCTCGGGGCCTTGGCGACTGCGTCGACGATTCTGGGAAACGTCCCCTTGCGCTGCCGTACATAGAGCATCAGCATCGTGGCTATCAGGATGCTCAGGGTTGCACCGACGAGACCGAGAAGAAGGCTCGTTTGCAGGGCCTTGTGGGCCAGGTTCTCACCGATGAACAAAGCCTTGAGGACATCTAAGGTGAACGACTGGCGTGTGATCTGCGAGGACCAGAATCGTTGCAGCGACACGAAGAACAGGCCGAGCAGCGGTACCAGGGATGCAGCGGCGAGGTAGGCGAACATGATCCCGCGGGCCACCCATTTCCACTTCCCGAGTGGGATCTTGCTGGCGTAGACGCCCTTGCCGCTGATTGTGACATGAAGCTTTCGGGCGCTGACCAGCCGCTGCAGCCAGAAAAGGATGGCCACCGCGACGACGACAAAGAGGCTGAGGATGACGGCTTCATCGATGCGCGGCGGATAAGCGTCGCGCACCATGCGCACGATGCGGACCGATAACACATCGATGCGCGCCGCCGTCCCGATGATGACCGGAATCGAGAAGTTGCTCAGTGCCATGACACCGACAAGGAACACCGCAGCAGCGAGCGCCGGCAGAATTCCCGGGGCGGACACGTTGCGGAACGTGCGCCACGATCCTGCCCCGGCGACGCGCGAAGCCTCTTCGAGCGAGGAGTCGAAGTTGCGAAACGCGGCCGCGACCAGCAAGTACGCGAACGGCACCAGGTACAGCGTATAGACGAAGATCAAGCCCGGCCAGGATCCGATCCTGAACGGCCCCGTTTCGGCCCACCAGTCGATTCCGAGGGAACCCGCCACGGTGCGTATCGCGACGTTGAGCAGTCCGGCGCGTTCGTGTCCGAGGAAGAACCATCCCGTGCTGAGGGCGATGGCCGGAAGCATGAGAGGAACCAGCGGCAGCAGCCTCGATACCCATCCCATCGCCGCATCCGTGCGCTCATTGAGCCAGGCGAACAACGTCGCGATGGCCATGGCCATGACGCTGCTCGCACCGGTTGCGATGAGTGTGTCCATCAGCAGCGGCCCGAGATCGGGGTCGCCGAACGTCTCGACGAAGGACCGCGTGGTGAAACTGCCATCCTTGACAAACGCTCCATAGAGCATTCGGCCCAGCGGGTACACGAAGAAGAAGATGAACGTGACCGCGACGATGCCGCTCGCGATGTCGAACCCCCGAAACTTGATGAAGTGGAGCACGCCGCCGCTTTGGCGCGCCGCAGGCACACTGCTCACCGCGCCAACGCTCGCCGCGGTGTTCACGGGCAGCTCTCCGGAAACACGTAGACGGCGGCCGGGTCGAAGGTAACGGAAACGTCGCTGCCCTCACTGAGCAGGGCGCGGTTGTCCGAGCGCACATGCAGCAGATGCTCACCGACGCGGACGCGGTACTCCACATGAGCACCCGAAAACATCGCGACCTGGATCATCCCGTGCAATACGTTATGCCCCGGCGCCACCTCGCCTTGAACCAGCTTTATGTCCTCGGGGCGGATGACAACGCAGGCCGTGGCACCTGCGGGCAGGCGGGCCGCGCGCTCGCTGGTCGCAGAAAGCGGGCCGAAGACCGTATTGAGCACCATCCCGGTACCCTTTGCTCCCGATGAGGTCACCGTCGCTCTGAGCTCGTTGGCCTGTCCCACGAAGCAGGCGACGTAGCGCGAGATCGGATGGCGGTACACCCGCATCGGCGTGTCGAGCTGCACGATCCTGCCGTTGTCCATGATCGCCATGCGATCGGCCAGTTGCATGGCTTCGAGCTGGTCATGGGTCACGTACACGCCCGCGAACCGGACCGTGCGCTGCATGGACACCAGCTCCTGGCGGAGCTGGTCGCGCACTTTGGCGTCGACGTTGGA
>Ga0156283_1157_pt1 | contig 121594 bp, 118 predicted proteins | sample RifCSPlowO2_12_FD_107932 | JGI IMG/M metagenome (GOLD analysis project Ga0156283, IMG submission 107932) | Betaproteobacteria bacterium RIFCSPLOWO2_12_FULL_65_14 | reverse complement strand
CGCGATCCTCTACCTTGACTACCACCGCAGGGGGTACGCGCATCCGACCATCTGCTTTCCGCTCAACTGCTACGGGCGGCGCGTGGTGTCTTGCCGAGGGTTCCTCACACGCATGGATGCGGAGCTCGAGCTCGATCCGCCCTCGCCCTCGCCGAAGCGCTTCATGCAGGTCGGCGCGGCGACCGCGCGCGTGCTGAAGGACAGCCCGTGGCGCGCGGCGTTGATCGCCTCGTCGAGCTGGTCGCACGCTTTTCTCTGCGACGCGAGCTCGCGCCTGCGCCCCGACACCCAGGCCGACCGGCGGTTGTACGAAGCGATGCGCGCGGGCGATTACGACGCCTGGCGCGCGACGCCGCTCGCGGCGATCGAGGATGCGGGGCAGCAGGAGTTGCTCAACTGGTTCGCGCTCGCCGGCGCCATGGAGGAGCTTGGCGCGCGTCTCGAGTGGAGCGAGTTCGTGGAGACGCACGTCTTCAACTCGAACAAGGTGTTCGCCATCTATGCGTCCGCTTGAGCGAGGCTAGCCCTAGGCTAGCCCCGGAGAAGCGGCGGAGGCTACGACACCTCGCCTTTGAGCGCGCGCGGCTGCGGCTGCACGTGACTCGTGTTCTTGAACGTCTCCTCGTCCAGAAATGCGAGCAGGCGCGCGAGCTCGCGCACCGCGACCTTGCGCACTTCCGATGCATCGAGGCCGGTCCAATCGTAGAAGCCCTTGCCCGCGGCAATGCCGGTTTCTCCGCGCTCCACGAGGGCCGCGGATAGCGGGTTCGGCGCATTGTTGTGGAACAGATGCGGCACGATGGCGCGCTGGGCGTCACGATTCACCACCAGGCCGGCGATGTCCTTCTGCCGGATCAGTCCGTTCACGCACATGCGGGGGCCCAGCATGCGCGCCACGGCGAAGTCGATGTCCTGCGCTGTGGCGATTCCACTCGAGATCATCCAGTACGCCTCGTGCAGAATGGCGTGCTGCAGGCGATTGACTATGAAGCCGGCCACCGGCCGGTAGATCTTGAGCGGCAGCTTCCCGGCGCGCTGGAGAGCCTCGGCGGCGCGGTCGACCGCGCCGCGCGGGGTCGCCGGACCGGCGGCAACCTCCACGATCGGAATCGACTCCGCGGGCATGTAGTAGTGAATGGCAATCAGCCGCTCCGGCCGGCGCAACCCTTCGGCCAGCACGTTGAGGTCCAGGCCCGAGGTGCCGGTGGCGAGAAGGAACTCGGCGTCGCCATAGGTCGCCTCGATTTCGCGGAACACTGCGCGTTTCGCCTCGACGTCCTCCGGCACCAACTCGAGGATAAGGTCCGGAGGGGTCGCGGGAAGGCGCTGTAGGAACTCAATTCCGGATCTCGACCCCGCGAGCGTCGTGGCGCGGCTTGTGAGCACCGATGTCGGGAATCCGGCCGCGGCGAACGTCTCAGCGACGCCGCGCCCCATGACCCCGTAGCCCCAGATGAGCAGATTCCGCACCGGACTTGCCACACTCGCGGTCAAACCTGCGCTCGGGCGTTCGGTGGTCATCCTTTATCTCTATCGGGTAATTGTCTTGTCTTGTTAATTACTACGGTATTGATGGGGCATCAATAGACGACGGTGAACCCGGCGCGCCGGTGCGTCGTATACCGTAGAGAGGAGGTTCGTACCGTATGTCCGGACAAAAATGCCAGAATCATCATCCCGACGACGGCAACACCTTTGGATTCGGCGCAGCCGTGCGTAGAAAGTCGCATTTCCACGTCCCGAAGATGGATTGCCCGTCCGAGGAGCATCTCGTAAGGACGGCGCTGGCCGGTTCCCCTGGCGTAGAGCGGCTCGAATTTGATCTGCCCGGCCGCCGCCTCGTAGTCGTGCATACATCGGATGTAAGTGCCGTGAGCTCGCGCCTCGGCCCCTTGGGCTTGGGCGCCGAGCTGATGCAGTCGGAAGCGACTTCGGATGCGCCCCCGGACGCAGACGAGGCGGCGGACGCCCTCGAGCGGCGCACCCTGCTGACTCTCCTGGCCATCAACGCGGCGATGTTCGTCATCGAGCAAGCGGCGGCTTGGGTTGCGGAGTCGACGGGTCTGCTCGCCGATTCGCTGGATATGCTTGCGGACGCGCTTGTCTATGGCATTGCTCTGTACGCTGTGGGACGCCCGGTCGCGCTCAAGCAGCGGGCGGCCCACTTGAGCGGCTGGCTGCAGCTTTTGTTGGCGATGGGAGCAGTCGCGGAAGTCCTCAGGCGCTTCTTGTTCGGCAGCGAGCCACAACCCGGCTACATGATCGCAGTATCTCTGCTGGCCCTCGCGGCCAATGTCGCGTGCCTCTGGATAATCTCGAAGCAACGGCACGGCGGCGTGCACATGAAAGCCAGCTGGATTTTCTCGACCAACGACGTGATCGCCAATATCGGCGTCATCCTCGCCGCAGCACTGGTCGCCTGGACCGGCTCCCGCTACCCCGATCTCGTGATCGGAGCAATTATCGCGGCGGTCGTCGTCACCGGCGCTATAAGGATCCTCAGGCTGCGCTAGCCGTGTGATTGCGTCTTCACGGCGTCACTGCGATGACGCCGTGCTGCTCACATCGCAGCTGCGCAATTCGGCGCGCCCGCCGGCCGCGATGCCTTGATAAAGCTTCCAGAGCCGCTCGTCGACGCGCTCTTCGCGCGGGTGCCGGCGAGGCTTGTTGAAGCGGCCGGCGGCGCGCGGGCCGGCGTTGTAGACGGCGTAGGCGGCGCGCGGGACATGGTTGAGGTCGCCGCTGCGCTCGGCATACGGCATGGCGTAATCTTTCATGTAGCGCATCAGGATCTGCGCGCCGGCGCGGGTGTTGTAGGCAGTGTTCCAGCGCAGGCGCTCGACGTCGTAGAAGCCGCGCCAGACGCGCTGATTGATTTGCATGATGCCGACGCTGCTGGCCGAGGAGCGCAGGAAACTGATCTTGCCGCCGCGCAGCACATATTGGCGCCAGCAGCTTTCGATCAGCGCGGTCGTCGGCACGAGGTGCTCGTAGATCTTGTCGTAGGGCGCCGCGAGACCGGCACGCTGCAATTCGGCCGCCGCCGTTTTTTGCAGCAAGTCGCCAACTTGCGTTTCATAGGCGTCGAGCTCGGCCCGCGTCGGCACCCATCGATCCAGCGCCCGCGCTGCGGCATGCGCGCTGGTGATGAACAGGTCGAGCCAGCTCTTGGCGGGAGGCGCGGGTTCGGGCATCGGGATGTCGTCGACGTCGAACAACCGGCCCAATTGCGGGTCGACCGCCCAATCGTAGTGCAGCGGATCGCCGGTCGCGCCGGGACGCAGGCTGCGCGCCATCTGCCGCAGGCCGTCGGCCGATAGCTGGATGCCGAGACCCGGCGCGGCCCCATCCAGAGCCAGCAGCGCGTCGCCCGCATCGATGAAAGCGGCGTAACGCAGCAACGACGCATCGAGCGCGCCGTCGCGCTGCGCTTCGGCCATGATGGTGCGCAGCTCGTTCCACGCCTCGATGAACAGCGCACGCAACGGATCGCCGGCGGCGAGCGCTTCGCCCGACAGGATCGCGCTCAGTTGATAGCGGCTTTCGAGCAGCAGCGTGAAGAGTCGCTTGCGCAGCGCGCTGTCTTGGCTGTCGAGCGCGACCTGCTTGATGCTGTAGGCGAGAAAGGCGTCCCAGGGTTGCAGGGCGTTGTCCAGGGCCTCGAGCTCGGCTTCGGTGAGCGGCGCGGTGGACGGACTGGCCACGGGCGGCGGCGCAGTCAGCCAGGCGTCGGGAATTTCAATGGCGATCGGCACGACGACATGCGTCGTCTCCACGCGCGGCGCAAGCACCCGCAGTTGGTTCAGCGCCTGTTCCATTGCGGCGCTGTGCTCCGGGGGCGCCGCGCTGCGCAGGATCGCCAGCAGCGCCGCGCGCGAGGCGCCGATGTCATAGCTGAAGCGTTCCAGGCGCGGATGCAGATGGCGTTTGCTCAAGTCCCAGATGAACCCGAGCGTGGGGGCTTTCTCGCCGCTCGCGTCGGTGAGCGTGGAATCGACGATGCGCATGCGCAAGCGTCCGGCGCGGTCGAGCTGCGGCACCAGCGTGAATTGCAGGGTGCCCCGCCATGCGGCGGCATTCTGGCAATTGCCGAACAAACCCACGCCCAGCGCCGCCGAGCCGGGGCCGACGAGGCGCAGTTGTCCGTCGAGGGCGTCGAGCTTCGGCGTCTCTAGGTTCAGATACCGGCACGGGCCTTCCCGGTAGATCACGTTCGGCCCGGTGGGCGAGGCGGCCAGCTGCGCGCTGAGCGCCTGACGGATAGTCTCGACGGGGACCCGCAGCGGAATTTCAAGGCGGCCGGCCAGCGCGACGGGGGCGGCCAGGGCCAGGCAGCACAGCGTGAGCAGTCGGGCGAGGATCATGCGCGGTCTCGGCCTATGAACTACGACAGATCCGCGTGAACTGTCTATCTCTCCCGAAATGGGCCTTCCGGCACGTGCTGGAGAGCGACGCTCGGATCACCGCTGTCGGTACACGCTCTCCAGACCCGCGATGTCGACAATGGAGATGTGCTTCTGCTGCACCCCCAGCAATCCTTTCTTCTGGAAGAGCGACAACACCCGGCTCACGGTCTCGAGCTTGAGGCCGAGGTAGCTGCCGATCTCCTCGCGTGTCATACGGAGGTGGAATTCGGAGGGCGAGTAGCCGCGGCGCACGAAACGCCTGGAAAGGTTGAGAAGAAATGCGGCCAGGCGCTGTTCCGCCGTCATCGAGCCGAGCAGCATCATTATCCCATGGTCGCGCGTAATCTCCCTGGCGAGAATGGCATGCAGTTCGCGCTGCATTGCTGGATTTTCCTGCGCCATGCGCTCCATGAGCGCGAACGGCAGCATGGCGAGCTCACTATCCTCGAGCGCAGTCGCTGTGCCGTCGTAGCGACCCGCACCGATGCCCTCCAATCCGAATATCTCTCCGCGCATGAAAAAGCCCATGACCTGTTCACGGCCCATGGCAGCGACGTTACCCACCTTGAAGAAGCCGCTACGGACCCCGTAAATCGCGTTGAACTTGTCTCCTGCGAGGTACGCGGTCTCGCCGCGCTTCACGCGCCGCCAGCCGAGTCCGGCGTTGGCGAAAGCATCGAGATCAGCCAAAGGGCTGCTGATTGGGGATTCGCCGCTTGGATAGATCAGGGCTTTGAGTGGCACGACGGCCATTGCGGCTGACCCTTTCCAGGATTCGCGGACCGGTGACCTTACAGGAATGAGGTCTTGCGGTTTGTGCGTTGACGAACATAAATGCAAGGGGGCGTCCCGCCGGCCAATGTCCGCGCTGCGTCACGGAAGCCGCGACCAGCTCTATGGGCGCTTTGGTTACCTCATGGGCTTGAAGCAAGCCCTCGCGATGCTGACGAGCCGCGACGCGACGGTGCACTGACCGCGATCCGCGTATAGCAGCGGCAAGCAGCCGCTTCGAGGCCTTTTCGATCGAGGATCCTGATCTTGCCGCGGATGTAGGCGATGAGCTTGCGCTGCTGGAGTGGGCCGGCGGCCTCGTTCACCGTGGCGCGCCGCACCCCGAGCATTTCGGCCAAGAGGGCCTGCGTCAGGAAGAATTCCTCCGACCGCACACGGTCGCTGGTCATCAGCAACCAGCGGGCGAGACGCGCTTCGACCGCATGAAAGCAGTTGCACGTCACGGTTTGCCTTGCCAGGGCGAGCTTCGCATCGGCATAGCGGTACAGCTCGCGCTGCAATGCCGGACATTGATGGAATGTCTTGTCGAAATGCGCGGCTGTCATCCGCATGGCCGTCCCGGTTGCCTGCACCAGGGCGCGAACGGATGAAACGTCGACTCCGAGCGCGAGCGAGATTCCGACCGCGCCCTCGTAGCCGACCAGCCCGACTTCCGGACCCTCGATCGTCGCGACCAGGGAAATGGCACAGTCAACGGGGAAGTACACATGCCGGATCGGCAGACCCGGCTCTTGCAGCACCTGGCCGAATTTCAGCGTAACCGGCTCGAGGCCGGCAAGCAGGCGTTGAAACTCCGCGGGAGGCAGGGCAGCCAGCAGGCTGTTGGCCTTCGATGCCTCATGGGCGGCGAGACCACGCCGAACCGGGCCGTCGTGCAGAGCGCTTGCAAGGCCTATCGGCTCCCGGGGCAGATTCTCAAGGCGCAATTTGCCGAAGGCGGCGCCCTGCAGCTCATCCTGCTGAGGTTCACGCAGGCGCTGATGCCCCCGGCGGGGCTGCGGTAGCTGCCGCGGACCAACCCTTCAATGCATGGGACCGGCCGCGCGGCGCAGCGCGTTGGAGAGCGCCGCGATGATCTGGTCCGCAGGGCAGGGCTTGGTCAGGACCTCGAGGCAGGTCGCGAGCGCATCGCCGACTTCCTTGGAATAGCCGGTCATCAGGACCACCGGCAGGTCGGGCCGGCGCGCGCGCAGGTTCTTCGCGAGCGCGATGCCGTCGCGCGCGCCCGGCATGACGATATCGCTGAGCACGACGTCGAAGTGACGCCCCTCGGCGAGCACCAGGCGCTCGGCCTCGTACGCCGATGCGCCCGCCGTGACGACGCAGCCGGATTTCTCGAGCGCCGAGGCGATCGTCGACGACAGGTCGCGGTTGTCCTCCACGAGGAGCACGCGCGCCGGCACCGGCGGGGCAGCGCGCGCCGGCGCTTCGGCTTCGAGCTCTCGCCGCGTCCGGCGCAGCACCATCCACGACGCGAACACCAGGGCAAGCATCGTCGGCAAGACGATGGCGGCGAGCATCAGCATCTGGCGCTTCCAGTCGGCAAACACCGCCGCGGCATCCTGCGCCACTGCCACCGTGAGCGGGTAATCGCGGAGCGGGTGGCGCGCGGCATAGCGTTTGTCCTCTGCGCGAAAGGCGCTGATCGGCGGCCAGCTGCCGACGACCGCATCTTCCTTGTCCAGCAGCGCTACCGTCATCCGGCTCTCGTCCTCGATGAGCCGGCGATAGAACTGGCTGAAATGGGCCGCGTTCATGGTGAGCTCGCGGTCGCGTGGCTCGGTTACGCTGGGTCCGTCGAGGAAGCGCGCGGCCGGCTCGACTATGTCGCGCGCGCCGCGCAAGAGCATGCGGCGCGCGCCATGGAACGCAACGAGGTCGTGCTTCAGACCAGGGCGGCTCTGGTCGGCCGCTTCTGGTGATCGAGTGTAGCGGTTGGCCGATGCGCGAAAGCTGTGCCGGCGCCCATTTGTGCCATTAAAACAACGTCGCGCAGTAACGACGGCAGGGGTCCCGGGCAAGAGTTATCCAAGCCGTCTCTGCGTCGCGACGTCTCTGGCGCGCGACGTCGCTGCGGAGGCCGATTCCTTCGCGTAAGTAGCGCAGTTGCAAAGGGAAATCGCTGCCTAATTATTGAGCCGCACCATCTCCGCGCTTCGCGCGGCCCGGCTTTGCCGCTTCCGGAGGCGATGTATCCACAGACTTGTGCACAGATTTTGTGGATATCCCGGTCAGACCAGGAGCTGTTAAGGACGAGTTAAGGGTGCGCGCTTCATTCTGAGCCTCCGCGCGCCGTGGCTCGCATTGCGAGTATTCTGGGCGGCGAATTCCTGATGGTGGGAGGTGCGGTGGAACCGTGGTCCGTGCGCGACGACAGCCCGTATCAGAGGCAACCCAAGCCGTCGTCTTCGACTCCGTGGGGGTGGATATTGATCGTGGCCGGCATCGTGGCGAGCGTTGCCGCGGCCTATTGGTTCTGGCCGCAGCGGCCCGAGCAGGCTTTACCGCAGCCGCCGTCTGCGCCCGAGGTGCGCAGCGAAGCGCTGGCGCCGCAGGCGAGCGCCGAGCCCGGCATACGCTACCCGGTTCCTGCGCCCGCGACCGAACCCGCGAAGCCGCTGCCCACGCTGGACAACAGCGACCCGATGATGCGCGAGAGCGTGACCGCGTTGGTCGGCAAGAAGGCATTCGACGAGATGGTGTATCCGTCGGCGCTCATCCGGCGCATCGTCGCCACCGTCGACAATCTGCCGCGCCAGACGGCGCCGCGGCGCGTGATGCCGATCGAGCCGGTGCCCGGCACCTTTGCCGTGCTGGACGCGACCGGTGAGGCCACCATCGGCGCCGCCAATTCCGCCCGTTATGCGCCGTACGTGCGTGTTTTCGAGTCGGTCGACGCGCGCTCCCTGGTAAAGCGCTACGTCGATTCCTATCCGCTCTTCCAGCGCGCCTACGCGGAGCTGGGGTTCCCGAACGCCCACTTCAACGACCGCCTGGTCGCGGCCATCGACGACATGCTGGCGGCGCCGGAGCTGAGCGGTCCGGTGAAGCTGGTGCGGCCGAAGGTGCAGTACCAGTTCGCCGATCCCGAGCTCGAGAGCCGCTCGGCGGGGCAGAAGATCATGCTGCGCATGGGGGCTGAAAACGCCGTGCGCGTGAAGGCCAAGCTGCGCGAGATCCGGCGGGAGCTGGCTATGCCCGGCCGCTGAGCGCCGGGCCCTTCAGCTTGCGCCAAAGCGTGGTGCGGCCGATGCCGAGCCGCCGGCAGGCCTCGGCCTGATCGCCGCCGCAGTCCTCGATGATTTTCAGGATATGGCTGAGCTCGTTTTTTTGCTTGGCGGACTTCAGTAGCTCGGCGCCTGCCTCGGCGGACGCGTCGCTTTCGAAGAGCTCGGGAACGATCGAGCGCAGATCCTGTTCCATCGGTCTGCCGATAGAAGAGATCGGCCCGGAACGCGCGCTGCGCGACCCGCTCGTGCAGGTCGCAATTGGTGGCGGCCAGAACGCGAACGTCGACCGGCGTCGCTCCGCTGCCGCCCAGGCGCAGGACCTCCTTTTCCTGCAGCACGCGCAGCAGCCGCGTTTGCAGGGCGAGCGGCATTTCTCCGATCTCGTCCAGGAACAGCGTCCCGGTGTGCGCCGCCTCGATCAGGCCGGGCTTGCCGCCGCGGCGCGATCCGGTGAACGCGCCCTCTTCATAGCCGAAGAGCTCGCTTTCCAGCAGCGCCTCTGGAAAGGCGCCGCAGTTGATGGCGACGAAGGGATGGTGCTTGCGGCGGCTCGCGTTGTGCATGCCTTGCGCCAGCAGCTCCTTGCCGGTGCCCGACTCGCCGGTGATCAGCACGGTGGCGTCGCAGCGCGCGTACTTGCGCGCCAGGTCGAGCGTCGCCCGGATGGCGCTCGACACGCCGGGCATTTGCTCGAGCTGGTATCGCGCCACGAAGTTGCGCTGATGCAGCCGATGAAGGTGTCGTGCTTCGACCACGAGGGCGGCGGCGCGGTGAAGTTCCAGCAGTGGGACGGAAAGCAGTGGAAGGTCATCAGCGACTGGATCTCGAGCGACCAGTCGATCGTGCGGCCGGAGATCGAGAAATCGGCCTCGCAGTACGCCGCCGAGAAGAAGATCGCGCCGCGCGATTGCGGCAAGGGCTGATCTTGAAACCCCTGTTTGCCGTCAACAACATCGAGGTGATCTACGATCACGTGATCCTCGTGTTGAAGGGCGTGCCGCTGCAGGTGTCCGAGGGAGGCATCGTCGCCCTCCTCGGCGCCAACGGCGCACCACGCTGAAGGCGGTGTCCAACCTGCTCGGCGCCGAGCGCGGCGACGTCACCAAGGGCTCGATTCGAGTTCCAGGACGCGCGCGTCGAGCGACTCGATCCGTCGGCGCTGGTGCGCCGCGGCGTGATCCAGGTGATGGAAGGGCGCCACTGCTTTCCGCACCTCACTGTCGACGAGAATCTGCTCACCGGCGCCCATACCCGGAATAGCAACAGGTTTGAAATCAAGCGGGACCTGGAGCGCGTCTACAGCTATTTCCCGCGCCTCAAGGATCGGCACGCGAGCCTCGCCGGCTACACCTCGGGCGGCGAGCAGCAGATGACCGCGGTGGGGCGCGCGCTGATGGCGCGCCCGAAGATGATCCTGCCCGACGAGCCGTCGATGGGGCTCGCGCCGCAGATCGTGCACGAGATCTTCGAGATCGTGCAGAACCTGAACCGCAGGGAGAATGTGAGCTTCCTGCTCGCCGAGCAGAACGCGGTGATGGCGCTGAAGTTCGCCGAGTTCGGCTACATCCTCGAGAACGGCCGCGTGGTGATCGAGGGCACTTCCGCGCAGCTCGCGGAGAACGAGGACGTCAAGGAGTTCTATCCCGCCATCGGCCCATCCCATGGACGTGATGCGCAGCGGCGTTTCGCTGCTCGGCGCCTTCGAGGCGGAAAACGAAGCCCACGACGCCGCGGGCGCCGTCGGCGCGCTCAAGGGCCCGAAGCACGGCGGCGCGAACGAGGCGGCTTTTGAGGTCTTATCCAGATACAAGAGCGTGGACGAGGCCGAGGCGGATGTGGTGCGCCGCCTGCACGCGAAGGAGATCGTCATCGGCTTCGGCCACGGTGATGTGGCGCGAAAAGAAGATGTTCCCGAACCTCGACTGGTACAGCGCGGTGTCCTACCACCTGCTGGGCGTGCCCACGGCGATGTTCACGCCGCTGTTCGTCATCTCGCGCACCTCGGGCTGGGCGGCGCACGTCATCGAGCAGAGGGCAGACGGCAAGATCATCCGCCCGAGCGCCAACTACACCGGGCCCGAGAACCTGAAATGGGTGCCGCGCGAGCGTAGAACCGGCTAGACTAGGCAGGCATTTCTTTTCTTGAGGAGGAGGAGGAATGAAAGCCTGGCTCATCGGCCTGCTCGCGGCCGTTCCTTTCGTGGCGAGCGCGCAAGACATCAGCGGCGTCGTGAGCGGGCCGAAAGGGCCCGAAGCCGGCGTATGGGTGATCGCGGAAACCACGGATCTGCCCACGAAGTTCGCCCGCATCGTCGTGACCGACGATCAAGGCCGCTATCTCGTTCCCGATCTTCCCAAAGCGAACTACAGCGTCTGGGTGCGCGGCTACGGGTTGGTGGACTCGCCCAGGATGCGCGCGATTCCGGGCAAGCGCCTCAACCTGACGGCGATCGCGGCGCCGAACGAGAGGACGGCGGCGCAGTACTACCCGGCGATCCACTGGTATTCGATGCTGAAGATCCCGGACGCGAGCCAGTTCGGCGGCGCGAGCAATATCCCGAAGAACATCACGCGGAGCGACTGGCTCACCGTGATGAAGAACCAGTCCTGCGCCGGCTGCCACCAGCTCGGCAACGAGTCGACGCGCACCATCCCCGCGGCGCTCGCCCACCTCAAGGGCGAGGAGGCATGGATGCGCCGCGTGCAATCCGGGCAGGCGGCGCCGCTGATGATCAACCCGCTCGCCGGAAAGCTCGGCGGCGCGCCGTTCAGGTATTTCGCCGACTGGACCGAGCGCATCGCCAAGGGCGAGCTGCCGCCTACCAAGCCGCGGCGGCCGCAGGGAGTGGAGCGCAACATCGTGGTCACCTGGTGGGAATGGGGCGAGGCGAAGAAGTACCTGCACGACCTCATCGCCTCCGATCGGCGCAATCCCACGGTGAACGCCTACGGTCCGCTCTTCGGATCGCCGGAGTACGCGACCGACAGGCTGCCGATTCTCGACCCGAAAACGCACAAGGTGACTTATTTCAAGGCGCCGGTCGGCGACGAGACGCCCGAGGCGCTCGGGCCGGGCCATGCGGCGATCGAGAAGCCGATGCAGCCCTCGCCGTACTGGGGCGACGAGAAGCTGTGGGACTCCAGAGCCAACAACCACAACTCGATGTTCGACAAGCAGGGCCGGGTGTGGCTCGCGGCCGCGGTGCGCGGGCCGAACAACCCGGCTTTCTGCCGCAAGGGATCGGACCACTCTTCGGCGAAGCTGATGCCGATCGAGAGAAACGTGCGCCAGCTCGCCGTCCTCGATCCGAAGACGATGAAATACACGCCGGTCGACACCTGCTTCGGCTCGCACCACCTGCAGTTCGGCTACGACGCCAACGACACCTTGTGGACGAGCGGCGCCGGGCCGGTGGTCGGCTGGGTGAACACGAAGAAACTCGACGAGACGGGCGACCCGGCGGCCTCGCAGGGCTGGGCGCCGATGGTGCTCGACGCCAACGGCAACGGCAAGCGCGACGAATACACCGAGCCCAACCAGCCGTTGGATCCTGCCAAGGACGTGCGCATCACCGGCGGCTCCGGCACGTACGCAGTGATGCCCAACCCGGCCGACGGCTCGATCTGGTACACAGTGGGCGTGTTCGCCGGACGCGGCGGGGTGCTGCGCTTCGACCCGCAAACGCAGCTCTCCGAGGTCTACCACGTGGCGATGCCCGGCTTCGGTCCGCGCGGCGGCGACATCGACAAGAACGGCGTGCTCTGGGTGTCGCTTGCGAGCGGGCATATGGGCAGCTTCGACCGGCGCAAGTGCAAGGGGCCGCTGAACGGCCCGAAGGCGACCGGGGAGCATTGTCCCGAGGGCTGGGCGTTCCATCAGTATCCGGGCCCGGGCTTCAAGGGCATCGGCAAGAACAGCGCCGAGGCGAGCTATTACACCTGGGTCGACCAGCACAACACCTTCGGGCTGGGCGAAAACGTGCCGATGTCCACCGGCAATCTCAACGACGGCCTGATCGCGTTCAAGGACGGCCGGATGATCGTGCTGCGCGTGCCCTATCCGATGGGCTTCTACGCCAAGGGCTTCGACGGCCGCATCGACGACGCGAGCGCCGGCTGGAAGGGGCGCGGCCTGTGGACGACGAGCGGCGACCGCACGCCGTGGCTGAGGGAAGGCGGCAAGGGAAGCCTGCCGCTCGCCGTGCACTTCCAGTTGCGCCCGCACCCTCTGGCGCGCTGAGCCGCTTTCTGTTTGAGGGAAAATAGGGCCTGCACAGCAGGCCCTTTTCATTTCTCGCCATGTCGACCGCCACCGCAAAGCAAACGCTCAGCTTCCAGGCCGAGGTCAAGCAGCTTCTCGACTTGATGATCCGCTCCTTGTACAGCAACAAGGAGATCTTCCTGCGCGAGCTGGTTTCCAACGCTTCCGACGCCGCCGACAAGCTGCGCTTCGAGGCGCTGAAGAACAACGCGCTCTACGAGTCGGATGCCGGGCTGAAGATCGTCGTCTCCTTCGACAAGGAGGCGCGCACCCTCGCGGTTTCGGACAACGGCATCGGCATGTCGCGCGAAGAGGTGATCCAGAACATCGGCACCATCGCGCGCTCGGGCACCCGGGAATTCTTCCAGTCGCTCACCGGCGACCAGGCGAAGGACGCGCGCCTGATCGGCCAGTTTGGCGTCGGCTTCTACTCGTCGTTCATCGTTGCCGACCGCGTCACGCTGCTTACGCGGCGCGCGGGCGTTGCGGCGGGCGAGGCGGTGCGCTGGGAGTGCGAGATGGGGCAGGGCGCCGGCGAATACAGCATCGAGGCGGCCGAAAAGCCGGCCCGCGGCACGGAAGTGACGCTGCACCTGCGCGAGGGCGAGGACGAGCTGCTCGGCGAGCACCGGCTGAAGAGCATCCTGCGCAAGTACTCGGATCACATCGCGATCCCGATCGTCCTGAACGGCGAGACGGTCAACCAGGCGAGCGCGCTCTGGGTGCGGCCGAAGAACGAGATCACCGAGGAGCAGTACGTCGAGTTCTACAAGCACGTCGGACACGACTTCGAGGCGCCGCTCGCCTGGACGCACAACCGGGTGGAAGGGCGCCAGGAGTACACGCAGCTTCTCTACATTCCGGCGCACGCGCAGTTCGACCTGTGGGACCGGCAGCACCGCCATGGCTTGAAGCTCTACGTACGGCGCGTGTTCATCATGGACGACGCGGCGCAGCTCCTGCCGGCGTACCTGCGCTTCGTGCGCGGCGTCGTCGATTCGAGCGACCTGCCGCTCAACGTGTCGCGCGAGATCCTGCAGCAGAGCCGCGACATCGACGCCATGCGCGCCGGGTGCACGAAGCGCGTGCTCGACCTGCTCGAGGACCTCGCCACCCGCCGGAAGGACAAGTACGCGAGCTTCTGGAAGGAATTCGGCCGCGTGCTCAAGGAAGGCGCGGGCGAGGACAGCGCCAACCGCGGGCGCCTCGCAAAGCTTCTGCGGTTCTCATCCACGCACGACGATCAGGAAAGCGAGGGCGTCTCGCTCGCCGACTACGTCGCGCGCATGAAGCCCGGCCAGGACAAGATCTACTACGTGACGGCAGAGAGCTTCCTCGCCGCGAAGCACAGCCCGCACCTGGAGATCTTCAGGAAGCGCGCCATCGAGGTGCTGCTGCTGCACGACCGCGTCGACGAGTGGCTGGTCGCGGGCCTCACCGAGTACGAAGGCAAGACGCTCGTCTCCGTGGCGCGCGGCCATCTCGATCTCGGCAAGATCGGCACCGAGGGCGCAAAGGACGAAGACCACCAGGTCGGCGAGCACGCCGAGCTGCTAAGGAAGCTCAAGGCGGCGCTCGGCGACAAGGTGAAGGACGTGCGCATCAGCGAGCGCCTCACGCAATCGCCCTCGTGCCTGGTCGCCGATGAGCACGACATGGGCGGCAACCTGGCGCGCATCCTCAAGGCGGCGGGGCAGAACGTCCCGCAGTCGAAGCCGATCCTCGAGGTCAACCCCGCGCACGCCATCGTCCGGCGCCTCAAGCCCGGGGACGAGCGCTTCGCCGACTGGGCGAGCCTGCTATTTGACCAAGCGCTGCTCGCGGAAGGCGGGCAGCTCGATGACCCGGCCGGCTTCGTGACGCGGACGAACGAGCTGATGCTCGGCCTGGCGCGCTCCTAGCGCGCCGCTCGAATTGGTCACCACCCATTCGACGAGCGGAAGGAATTGCTGGCGCTCGGCGATGGACAACGAAAGCTCCATCTCGAAGATGCCGAGGCCGCTTTCGGCGGCCTTGAGGTAGACGTCGGAATCGATGAGGCGCGCGGTCAGCTCGAGATCGAGCGATTCGAGGAAGCTCTCGAGCGGCCGGTAGACGGGCATCGAGCGGCGCACCTTGTTCGCGACGATGGCCACGGGAAGGTTGCGCGAGCGCATCTTCGCGGTGAGCAGCACTTCGTGGATGAATTTCGCCGTCGCGTGGATGTCGATGCTCGAGGCCACCAGCGGGATGACGATGCATTTCGCGCGCTCGAGCATCTCCTGCAGCGCCACGCCGCAGGCCGCAGCCGGCGCGTCGATGACCAGCTGCTCCGTCTCGGGCGGCACATACATCGCCATGCTGCGCAGCCGGGTGCCCTTCTGGCGCGTCGCGTTGGCGCCCCGGATCGGCGGCGCATGCGGCGGGCGCAGCGCGAGCCAGTTCAAGCTCGACCCCTGGGGGTCGTAGTCCATGATGGTCGTCGCTGTGTTGGTGGCGGCGAAGTAACTCGCCAGGTTGATGGCTACGGTGGTTTTGCCCGAGCCCCCCTTGGGATTGACGACCAGCGTGGTATTCATCTTTTTGAGGGTCCACACCCCTTTTGTTATCAATTAGCTACGCGCCAGTCATGATGCTATGTCTCAGATGGAAATGCAAGCCTGTTTACCATCGATAGCTTTTTGTCCGATCCATGTGCCGTCGCCGGCGCTGAGCTGTGCGGCGTGCATTTCGACGATTCGCGCATCGCGAGCCGCGCCGGACCGAGAGGCACAGATGAACGTCAGCGACTGTTAACTATTGGCTCCCTTGCCGCTGCCGACCCGCGTATGGTCGGTTCTAAGAACGGGAGGGACCATGAGGCAATTTGTCACATGCGCACGGCGCGCCGCGGCGGCCGCCTCGCTGCTCGCAGCGGCGGGTCTGCTGGCCGGCTGCGAGCCCCTCTCCCTCGCCGCGCTGGGCATAGGCGGCTCAGCGGCCGTGAATCACAAGGTGAATGGCATACCGTATCGCACCTTTACCGCGCCGCTTTCCAGGGTCAGGATCGCCTCGATGGGCGCGCTGAAGCGCATGGGGATAAAAGCCGAAGGCACGACCAAGATCGAGAACGGCGAGCTCATCACCGCCCGCGCCGGCAAGCGGGAAATCGAGGTTGAGCTCGAATCGCTTACGCCGAACACCACCCGGATGAAGGTGGTCGCGCGCCAGGGCGGGGTGTTTTACGACAGCGCCACGGCGAGCGAGATCATCGCCCAGACCGAAAAAAGCCTCGGCGTCTAGACCGGATGCGCGAGCTCGTGGCGCACGCCGAGCGCGTCGCGGCGCTCCTGAAGGACCGGAAAGAAACCGTCGCCGTGGCCGAATCCGCGGCCGGCGGGCTGATCACCGCCGCGCTCCTCGCCGTGCCAGGAGCTTCCTCCTATTGCCTGGGCGGCATGGTGATCTATACGCGCTCGGCCTGGGCTGCGCTGCGCGATTTCCGCGAGGAGCTCCTTGCGGGCGCCCGCTCGGCCACCGAGGCAAATGCCCTCATCCGCGCGCGCCTCATCCGCGCGCGCTTTGCCGCCGCCTGGGGTATCGGGGAGACGGGCGCGGCCGGGCCCGCCGGAAACCGCTATGGGGACCCTGCCGGGCACGTGTGCCTCGCCGTTTCCGGCCGCATCGAGCGCGCCCGGACCCTGCAAACCGGGACCAACGACCGCGTCGCGAACATGCACGCCTTCGCCGCGGCCGCATTGCAGCTCTTCGCCGAGGCGATCGCCTGATACCATTGCGCCCCCGAACTTTGAACACCTGGACCGATCATGAAACGCAAGTACGGAGCGGCGCTTTCCCGCGAGACCGAGGCTGAAAAGGGCCAGCGGCTGCGGGCGAAAGAAATGCGCGACAACAGCCAGAACTACGGCTCGGCAGCCCGCAAGGGCTCGCCGATGAGGGGCAAGAAGCGCAGCAGGTCGTAACCTGCCGATCAAGGCCTGCCTGTTCGACGTCTTCGGCACGGTCGTCGACTGGCGCTCGTGCGTAAGCCGCGAGCTCGCCGCCTTCGCCAAGCAAAGAGGCATCCGCGGGGTCGACTGGGTGGAGTTCGCGCTGGAATGGCGCAAGCTCTACCAGCCGTCGATGGAAGAAGTCCGCTCGGGCCGGCGCGGCTGGACCGCGCTGGATGTCCTGCACCGGGAAAGTCTCGACAAGCTGATCGCGCGCTACGCGATTACGGGATTGTCCGAAGCCGACATCGATCACCTCAATCGCGCCTGGCACCGCCTTGATCCGTGGCCCGACGCGGTAGAAGGCCTTACGCGGCTCAAGCGCCGGTTCATCATCGCGCCTTGCTCGAACGGCAACATCGCGCTCATCGTCAACATGGCGAAGCGCGCCGGGCTGCCGTGGGACTGCGTGCTCGGCGCGGAGACGGCGCGCGCCTATAAGCCGATGCCCGAAGCGTACCTCGCGGCCTGCCGGCAGCTCGGCCTCGCGCCGGCGGCGGTCATGATGGTCGCCGCGCACAACGGCGATCTCAAGGCCGCCAAGGCGCAGGGTCTCGCCACCGCATTTGTCGCGCGGCCGGCCGAATACGGCCCGGGCCAAACCACGGACCTCTCTCCCGATGCGCAGTGCGTCGACCTGGTTGCGGAGGATTTCGTGGCGCTCGCGCAAAAGCTCGGCGCCTAGCGCCGCCCCTCGAAGTCAGGCGCGCGACAGGTCGGCTCTGCAGACTCGCCGGCTGCGCAGGGGAGTGCGGCGACGGCTCGGACGTCTACCCCGTTCAAGGACATGACGCCGGCTCGAAAGGTGAAATTCATCCTCAAGTTGTCGATCTGCATCCTTTCGTTCGGCATGATCTTCCCGAACGCGATGCATGACTGATCAGGCCTGCCACAGCCGCGCTTAATCCCGGCTCGTAGACCGCGTCCCTGGAGGGCTCCACCACGTAAATGTAGTGGTGGTAGCGCGGCGCGCGTTTCTTTATCCTTGGCACGCCCGCATGATAGGCCTCACCTGCCATCCCGAGACGCCGAGCGCCGCCGTGCGCGGCATCCGCGCGCGCGTAGCGAGGCGAGCCGCGAAGGTGATCGAGGTGAGCTACGCCATCGAGGGCGAGGTGGCGCGTCTGCGTATCCCGGCGCCGCGGCCACCGCGTTTCTCCGAGGGGCTCTGGCAGCACAGCTGCTGCGAGCTCTTTGTTGCGCGCAACGGCGGGCCCGCATACCGGGAGTTCAACTTTTCGCCTTCCGGGGAGTGGGCCGCCTACGCGTTCACGCGCTACCGCGAGGGCGCGCCGCTCCGCGATGAAGCGCTGAATCCCGGCATCGCGCTGCTCAGCTCGGCGCACGCGCTGCAGCTCGACGCCAGCGTGGCCTGCGGCCCGGGCAAGCTGCGACTCGGGTTGTCGGCGGTCATCGAAGAAGCGGACGGCGCGCTGTCGTACTGGGCGCTCAGGCACCCGCCGGGCAAGCCCGATTTCCATCACCCCGATGCCTTCGCGCTGGAGCTCGCTTGAAGTTCGGCATCGATCGCCTCCTCGAGGAGCCGGCGCTGCAGAAGCGCCTTGCCGGCCGCCGCGTCGCGCTGCTCGCGCATCCCGCCTCGGTCACGCGCGAGCTGGTGCACTCGCTCGACGCGCTCGCCGCGCTTCCGGGCATCAAGCTCACCGCGGCTTTCGGCCCGCAGCACGGGCTGCGCGGCGACAAGCAGGACAACATGGTCGAGTCGCCGGACTACGTCGACCCGGTGCACGGCATTCCGGTCTTCAGCCTCTATGGCGCAGTGCGCCGGCCTGCGCCGGCGATGATGGACAGCTTCGATGTGCTGCTCGTCGATCTGCAGGACCTGGGCTGCAGGATCTACACCTTCGCCACCACGCTGCGCTACGTTCTCGAGGCGGCAGCGGAACGCGGCAAGGCGGTCTGGGTACTCGACCGCCCGAACCCTGCCGGCCGCCCGGTGGAGGGCCTGCGGCTGCGGCCCGGCTGGGAAAGCTTCGTCGGCGCCGGAGCGCTGCCCATGCGCCATGGTCTGACGCTGGGCGAGCTGGCGCGCTGGTTCGTCGGCGCGCTCGGGCTCGATGTCGAATGCGAGGTGCTCGCGATGCAGGGCTGGCAGCCGGCCGCGCCGCCCGGCTTCGGCTGGCCGCTGGGCGAGCGCGCGTGGGTCAACCCGAGCCCGAACGCCCCGAATCTGTCGATGGCGCGCTGCTACGCCGGCACCGTGATGCTCGAGGGCACGACGCTCTCCGAAGGCCGCGGCACCACGCGGCCGCTCGAGCTTTTCGGCGCGCCCGATCTCGATCCGCGAAAGCTGCTGGCGGCCATGGCCGGGCTTGCGCCGCAATGGATGAACGGCTGCCGGCTGCGCGAGTGCCGGTTCGAGCCGACGTTCCACAAGCATGACGGAAAGCTCTGCGCGGGCATCCAGATCCATGTCGATGAGCCGGGGTACGATCACGCGCGCTTCAAGCCGTGGCGGCTCATGGCGCTCGCCTTCAAGGCATTGCGCCGCCTGCAGCCCGATTACGATCTGTGGCGCGCGTTCGCCTACGAGTACGAGCGCGAGCGCCTCGCCATCGATCTCATCAACGGCAGCGAGCTGCTGCGCCAATGGGTGGACCATCCCGGCGCGCAACCGGGGGATCTGGAAGCGTTGGCGGCCCCGGACGAGCAGGCCTGGCGCGAGGAACGCGAGCCGCTGCTTCTGTACCGCTAGGCGGATCGCAGCCGGGCGAGCGGTAGCGCGCGCACCACGGCGGGCTCGCGCTGGGCGCTGCGCAGGTATTGCGGCCCGAGGTCGTCGATCGACGCGCAGCCGAGCAGGGCGAGCAGGCGGTCGATTTCCGCGCGCAGCAATTGGCGCGGGGCGAACTTGATCGCCTCGAAGACCTCGCGGTTCGCCGCCAAAGTGACCTCGTCCTCGGAGCCGCCTTCGAGGTACTCGTAAACGATCCGCGGCAGACGCCGGCGCGTGATCTGGCGCAGGTCCTCGATGTTCAGCGCACGCGAAAGGCGCACGAGCTCTCTCCTCAGCGCGGCAGCGCGCCCGCGACCGGCACGCGCCGGCGCAGCGGGTTCTTGAGGAACTTGCGCCAGAACATGTCGATCGTCGGCAGCGGATCGCGCCAGTCGAAGGTCAGGTGATAGCTGCGCATCGCGAGCCAGGCCATGTCGAGGCCCCAGCGTGCAAGCCTCGCGGCTCCCGTCTTGCGACTGCGCACTTCGTTGACCCAGGCGAGGAGGTCGCCGTGCAGCCAATGATAGGTCCTGCCGGCCGGATAGGCGTCGGGATGCGGCAGGGGCAGGAGGCGCCGGGGGTCGCCGCGGCCCGCGGCGCGCGCTTTGCGGTACGCGGCCAGCTCGATGGCAAGCAGCGGGTAATCGAGCCCTATGCGATAGGGCAATGCCGCGGTGCTGTCCATCCGCGCGTTGAACTCGAGGAATGCGACGCTGCCGGTCGGCTCGTCGACCAGGAACTGGATGCAGCCGATACCGGTATAGACGAGCGCCCCGGTAAGGGCCTCGCAATGCGCGCGCAGCATCGGCGAGGGCGGCACCGATATGCCCGCCACGCCGATGCCGGTATCGTCCGGCTCGTCCGTGCGCAGGACTTTCTGCTGGAAATAGGCGATCAGCCTGCCATCGGCCGCGCCGACATGGCAGTTGTGCCGCGGGCCGGGAGCGAATTTCTGGAGCACGAGCGAAGCCGGATCCGGCTCCCGCTGCAGCGAAGCGAGAAACGGCTCGAATTCCTGGGCGCTGCGGTAGATGAGCGCCTTGCGGTCCATCACCTGGCCGGCGGAGTCCTTGCGCTTGACCACCACCGGATACCCCATGTCGCGCGCCCGGCCGCGCCAGTCCTCGGCGCTCGTATACGCGGTCCAGGCCATGACCGGGACGCCCGCTTGCGCCGCCAGCTCATACATCGCGCGCTTGTCGAAGCAGCGCGCGACCGTCGAGAGCTCCGGGTTGGCCCAGGTGGAAAGCGGCTCGAGGCGATGAGCCGCATCCATGATCCGGCGCAGCTGCGACTCGCCCACGGTGAACACATAGTCCGGCCGCTCGCTGCGCAGGAACGCTTCCAGGCTGTTATTGAAGCGCTGCGTGCTCGAGCCGTCGTAGACCCATACGTCGGACACGTAGCGCGAGAAACCGGTGGAGCTGCGCGCGTATTCGGTGCCGAGGGTGACTTCCAGGCCGGCGCGCCCCAGCGAGCGCACCACCGTGACGGTCTGTCGATAGTCCCCGAGGACCAGTACCCGACCAACGGTAGCCGCGGTCCTCTTGTTCATGGCCGCCTATCCTGAGGCGCCCGTGTTGCACGGCTAGGCGAATATTTCGCGGCGTGCGGGCGCCGTTAGGACTAAAGGCTCAGGCGGCGCGGAGTAACAGCAGCGCCGAGGCGAGCGCGGCCACGACCGACAGCGCGAGGATGACGTAGCCTGACGCCTTGGGGAAGGCTTCGACGACGCGGTCCAGGGCCGGATGCGGGGTGTCGCCTGCGGCCGCCAGCTCGTGCGTGGAGTACCAGCGATTGGCGCTCGCCTCGATGCTGTGCCAGGCGCGCGGGAAAAAGAGCAGCATGATGCCCACCGCAATGCCGGCCACGCTGCCGAGCACGAGCAGCCATTTTGCGCTATCGAGCGCGATCCCTACGAGCGGCGAGTGCGGGTTCATGCCGAACAGCGCCGCCGCCTGCTGCGCCTCGACGCTGGCCAGCAACACCCCGGCGGCATAGGCACCGAAGGCGATCAGGACGGCGCCGAGCCAGCGGCTGCGCATCGGCGCCGATGGCATCGACCGCGGCCTTTCGAGCGCCGTCACCGCCCGGGGCATCGAGATCCAGCGGTTCATCGCCTGCATGAATCGCGTGATGGAGGGACTGCGCAGGATCAGGCCGATGCCCACCGCCACGCCGAGCAGGCTGCCGAGGAGGATCAACAGGCCCACGGCACGCAGCACGAACTGCACGAACAGCTGTTCGTTCAACGGTCCGCCCGAGCGCCCGAAGCCTTGACCGCTTTGGCCCACTTGACGATCTCGTCGCGCAGGAACTTGTCGAACTGGTCGATCGACATGCCCATCGGGAAGGCGCCCTGCTTGGCCCAGCCCTCCTTCACCTCCGGCGAGTTGACGATCTTGTTGACCTCCGCATTCAGGCGCTCGAGCACCGGACGCGGAGTGCCGGCGGGCGCCATCAGGCCGAGCCAGATTCCCGACTCGTAGCCCGGCACCCCGGCTTCGGCGACGGTCGGCAGGTCCGGCGTGACGGGGGAGCGCTTGGCTCCCGAGGTGGCGAGCGCCTTCACTTTGCCGGCGCGGGCGTTGGCCGCCATGGTCGGAACGGCGTCGAACATCATCTGCACCTGCCCGCCCAGAATGCTGTTGCGCGCGCCGTCGCTGCCCTTGTGCGGGATGTGCACGAGATCGACGCCGGCCATCGCCTTGAAGAGCTCCCCGGCCATGTGATACGGAGTGCCGTTGCCCGAGGAGGCGTAATTGAGCGCCCCGGGCTTGGACTTGGCGAGCGCGATGAAGTCCTTCAGATTGCCTGCCGGGACCGAAGGGTGGATCACCATCAGCAGGTCGGAGTAGTTCACGCCGCTGATCGGCGCGAAGTCGCGCATCAGGTCGAAAGGCTTCTTCGGAATAAGGGTCTCGTTCACCGTGTGGGTGTTCGACATCATGAGCAGCGTGTAGCCGTCGGCCGGCGACTTGGCGACGTAGTCGGTGCCGACGATCGAGCCCGCCCCCGGACGGTCCTCGACGATCACCGGCTGGCCGATGGTTTCCTGCATGCGCGCGCCGATGAACCGGGCGTAGATGTCGGCGGGGCCGCCGACCCCGTAGGGCACGACGATCTTGATCGGCCGCGACGGGTAGGCCTGCGCCCACGCGGACGTGCCGAAACAAAGCACAATCAATCCAAGGACTGCGCGAACCATCGTCTCTTCCTTATTAGAATCGCTGCGATGAGCATACTCGTGACCGGCGCGGCCGGCTACATCGGTTCTGCATTGGCGAAAGCGCTGCCCGCGGAACGGACTCGGACCACGGACCAGACCGCTCCCGCGCGGGTAATCGGCAACCTCGCCTACCCGAGGTTTACGCGCTCGCTCATAACACGCGACGTCGAGGCCGTATTCCACCTTGCGTCGCTGGTTTCCGGCGGCGCGGAGCAGAACTTCGAGCTCGGCACCAAGGTCAACCTCGAGGCGACGCGCGATCTTCTCGAGGCCTGCCGGCTCGCGGGGCACTGCCCGAAATTCGTCTTCGCCTCCTCCATCGCCGTCTACGGGGAAGTGGCTGAAGTCGATGACCAAACCCCGCCTTCGCCGCGTATCTCCTACGGCGCGCAGAAGCTGGTGTGCGAGATCCTCATCGACGATTACTCGCGCCGGGGCTACATCGATGGCCGGGCACTGCGCCTGCCGACCGTGATGGTGCGGCCCGGCGGGGCGAACACCGCCGTCTCGGGTTGGGCGAGCGCTCTGATTCGCGAGCCGCTTGCCGGGCGCGACTACGTCTGTCCGGTGCGGCCGGACACGCGCATGGCCTGCATCTCCGTCGGGCGCGTGGTGGACAACCTCATCAAGATCAGCGAGACACCGGAAAGCGCCCTGGGCTTCCATCGCACGGTATTGCTGACCGGAATTCCGGTCAGCGCGCAGCAAATGTGCGATGCCATAAAGCCGAAGACCGATGCCAGGGTGAGGTTCGATCCCGACCCGGCGATCCAGGCGATCATGGACACCGTGCCGAGGGCCACATACTCGAAGAGAGCGGCCGAGCTCGGGCTGGGCCACAACGCAAGCATCGAGGAAATCGTCGCCGAATACCTCGGCGGCGGCGGGCGCTGACCATGGCGCGGAAGACCATCCCGATCCTGCCGTCACGCGTTACCGTGGAGGGGCTCGACCGGGCGCCGCACCGCGCTTTTCTGCGCAGCCTGGGGCTCTCCGACGCCGATTTGCAGAAGCCGTTCGTCGGGGTCGCGTCCACCGATGGGCGCGTGACTCCCTGCAACGCGCTCCTCGGACAGTTCGCGCGCGAGTCCTGCGCCGCGGTGCGCGAGGCGGGCGGCGTGCCGTTCGACTTCGCCTCCATCTCGGTCGCCGACTCGATGTCGATGAACCACGGCGGGATGCGCTACTCGCTCGTGTCGCGCGAACTCATCGCCGACGGTGTCGAGGCGGTGGTGCGCGGCCATGCCTACGATGCGCTCCTCGGCTTCGCCGGCTGCGACAAGACGCTTCCTGGAATGATGATGGCCATGGTGCGGCTCAACCTGCCGTCGGTGTTCGTCTACGGCGGGGCCGCGCTGCCGGGCAGCTGGCGCGGACGCGATGTGACGGTGCTCGACACCTACGAGGCGGTGGGCGCGGTGCTGGCCGGCGAAATGAAGCCCGAGGAGCTGCGCGAGCTGGAGCACGTCTGCCTGCCGACGCTCGGCTCCTGCCCGGGGCAGTTCACCGCGAACACCATGGCGATGGTTTCCGAGACGCTCGGCCTTGCGCTTCCCGGCTCGGCGACGCTCCCCGCGGTAGCCCAAGACAGGAATTCCGTCGCGAGAAATGCGGGGCACGCCGTGATGCGCGTTCTGAAGAACGGCGGTCCGCTGCCGCGCGATCTCGTCAGCAAGAAAAGCCTCGAGAACGCCTGCGCCGCGGTTGCGGCGACCGGCGGCTCGACCAACGCGGCGCTGCACATCCCCGCGATCGCGCACGAGGCGGGCATCCGCTTCACGCTCGACGACTTCGCGCGCGTGGCGAAGCGCACGCCGCTCATCGCCGACATGAAGCCCGGCGGGCGCTTCCTCGCGAAGGATTTGCACGCCGTCGGCGGAGTCTATGCGGTACTCAAGGCTCTGCTGACGCACGGTGCCCTCCACGGCGATTGCCTCACGTTGTCCGGGACAACTCTTGAAAAAGCGTTGAAAGACCATCCGGGCGCGGACGGCGAGGTGGTGAGGCGCGAACCCATCATGGAGAGCGGCGGGCTGGTGGTGCTCAAGGGCAACCTCGCGCCGCAGGGTGCGCTCATCAAGGTCGCCGGGTTGAAGTCGCTTGCGTTCGAAGGCCGCGCGCGGGTGTTCGACTCCGAGGAAGCGTGCACGGAAATCGTCGAGAAGCGAGCGTACAAGGCGGGCGAAGTGCTGGTCATCCGCTACGAAGGCCCGCGCGGCGGGCCGGGAATGCGCGAGATGCTCGGCGTCACGGCGCTCATCTACGGCCAGGGCATGGGGGAGAAGGTGGCGCTGCTCACCGACGGGCGCTTCTCCGGCGCGACGCGCGGCATGATGATCGGCTACGTCTCGCCGGAGGCGGCCGCGGGCGGGCCGCTCGCGCTGGTGAAGTCGGGAGACCGGATACGCATCGACGCGTCTGCCGGGACCTTGACGCTTCTGGTGCCTTTGCAAGAACTAAAGAAGCGTAAAGCGAAGGCGCCGAAGCGCGCGCCGGTCTCGGGAGTGCTCGAGAAGTACGCCGCGCTGGTCGGCTCGGCGCACCAGGGCGCGGTCACGCACGCGAGGCGCGCGTGACCGAGGCGCTGCTGCCGTTCGAGAGGGAAGGGATCCTGTTCGCCGGCGGCGTGCGCGCCGGCGACTGGGTGTTCGGCTCCGAGATCTGCGGCAGCGCGCGCATCGATCCGAAGCGCCCGCTCTCCGGCGAGCCGGCCGCCTACCTCGAGGCGAAATCGATGTACGCGCGCGCGCTGGAGGTGCTCAAGGCGGGCGGCGTGGATTTCGGCGCCGTGGTGCGCGCCGACCAGTATTTCCGCGATTGGCGTGCGGTGCCGTTTTTCCACCAGGCGCGGCGCGAAGCCTGCGGCAACTACATCGCGCCGAGCACCTCGGTGCTCGAGCCCATCGGCCCCGCAATGATGATGGATCTCGTCGCGACGCGCGAAAAGCTGGTGCCGGTGTTCCCCGACGGGCTCGACGTGCCGTCGACCTCGAGCTTCGTGCCGGTGGCGAAGACCGGGCAGTTCGTCTTCGTCGCCGGGTTGCTCGCGGCGCACGGCGTTCAGGTTCCCGGCCCGCTCCTGATACCGGGAAGCGCGGTGCAAATCGATTGCTGGGTCTTCAGGGGTGCGTCGTAAACCGGGGCATGTCCTTGCCGTCGAGGTAGGCGAGCAGCACCTGCGCTGCGGCGTCGGCGAACTGCCCGTACGCTTCGTCGGTGGGCCAGCCGAGGTGCGGCGTCAGCACCACGTTGTCCAGCCGCGTGAGCCGGTGCCCGGCGGGCAGCGGCTCGTGCTCGAACACGTCGAGGCCCGCCCCGGCGATCCTGCGCTGCTCCAGGGCTTCGATCAGGGCTTTTTCATCCACGATGGCGCCGCGCGCGGTGTTGATGAGGCAGGCGGAGGGCTTCATCAGCGCGATGCGGCGCGCATCGATGAGCCCGCGCGTTTGCGCAGACAGCGTGGCGTGGATCGACACGATGTCGGATACGCGCAGCAGATCGTCGAGCGCGCCGGGCGCGGCACCGCGGCTCCACGACAGCACTTTCATGCCGAAAGCCGCAGCCAGCGTGACGACGTGGCGCCCGACATGCCCCAGGCCGACGATGCCGAGGGTCTTGTCGTGCAGCACGCGCGTCATGGGCGTGCGCCACTCGCCGCGCTTCAGCTGCGCATCGGACGCCGGGATCGCGCGCATCAACGCGATGGCGAGGCCGATCGCGAGCTCGGCCGCGCCGTACGAGAACCCGCCGGTGGCGCGCGCGACGATGACGCCGCGCGCCTCGGCCGCCTCGAGGTCGATGTGATAGGCGTGATTGCCGGTCTGCGCGATGATGCGCAGGTCGGGCAGCTGCTCGAGCAGCGCGCGCGTGAACCGCGTGCGCTCGCGGTTCGCGACCAGCGCATCGAAGCCGGCGAGCGCCCCGGGCTCGCCGAAAGGCGCGGTGAAGATCTTCACTTGCGCGCGGCTGCGCAGCCGCTGCACGCCCTGCGTGCCTGCGTACGCCTCGTGGATGTCGTCCAGGATCGCGACCCGCATGGCGCTATTTCATCAGGCTCGGCAGGTAGAGGGAAATCAGCGGGAAGGCGATGAGCAGCGCGAGGCGCACGCAATCGGCCAGCATGAACGGCAGCACGCCGCGGAACAGGGTGCCGGTCGGCACCTCGGGTATCAGGGTCTTGAGGACGAAGAGATTCATGCCCACCGGCGGGCTGATCAGGCCGATTTCCACCACCACGACGATCAATATCCCGAACCATACCGGATCGAAGCCGAGCTGCAGGATGACCGGCAGGAACACCGGGATGGTGAGCAGCACCATCGAGAGCTCCTCCATCGCGGTGCCGAGCAGGACGTAGATGATGCAGATCGCCGCCACCACCGCGACCGGATGGATCTCGAAGCGCTTCACGTACGCGACGAGATCGTTCGGCATGGTGGTGATGTTGACGAACTCGGCGAACATCAGCGCGCCGATCAGGATCATGAACAGCATCGAGGTGGTGCGCGCGCTCTCGACCAGCGCCTGGTAGAGCGAATTCCAGCTGAGCACGCCGCGCCACAGCGCGAACACCATCGCGCCGAAGGCGCCCATGCCGGCGCCTTCGGTGGCGGTGAAAAGGCCGCCGTAGATGCCGCCGATCACGAATACGAACAGCGCCGCCACGGCCCACACGTCCTTGCTCGTCTTCCAGCGCTCTTTCCAGCCGGTGCGCTCGCCGCGCGGCCCGGCCTTGGGGTCGCGCCAGGTGACGTATTGCACCGCGAGGCAGAGCAGGAACGCGCCCAGGATGCCGGGCAGGATGCCCGCGGCGAACAGCATGCCGATGTTGGTTTCGGTGAACACGCCGTAGATCACCAGCAGCGTGGAAGGCGGAATCATGATGCCGAGCGTGCCGCCGGCGGCCACCGCGCCGGTGGCGAGCGCATCGGAGTAGCCGAAGCGCTTCATCGACGGATAGGCGACCTTCGCCATCGTCGCCGCCGTGGCGATCGACGAGCCGCAGATGGCGCCGAACCCGGCGCAGGCGAGCACCGTCGCCATCGCCAGCCCGCCGCGCAGATGGCCGATGAAGGCATAGGCGGCGCGGAACAGCTCGTGCGACATCCCGGCGCGCGTGACGAAGTTGCCCATCAGGATGAAAAGCGGCACCACCGACAGGGTGTAGTTGCGCCCCGTCTCGTACAGGCGCGTCTGCAGGCTGGCGAAGGCCGGCGCCCAGTTCCAGTCGCGCATGTAGGCGTAGCCGACGACCCCGACGATGGCCATCGCCAGCGCGATCGGCACGCGCACGAAAGCGAGCAGCATCATGGCCGCGAGGCCGACGAGCGCCTCGGTCATTTTTTCTCGAAGGCCTTGTACACGTGAATCAGGCCGGCGAGCGCGATCATCGCCGCCATGAAGTAGACGAACGGGCCGTACACGATGCGCAGCACGTCGGTGGCATCACCGTAGGAGGAAATGCGTGCCGCCTTGATCGAGACCTGCCAGCTCATAAAGAACATGAGCGCCGCCACGACCAGGTGCACGGCGCGCGCGAGCCGGCGCTGCGCGCGCTCGCCCAGCAGGCGGTCGATGAAGTCCATGGTGACGTGCTCGTCGGCATGCGACACCAGCGGCAGGCCCGCGAAGATGAGGACCAGGAGCAGGAGCTCCGTGATCTCGAAGCCGCCGCGCAGCGGACGGTTGAAGGCGTAGCGCGCCACCACGTCGACGAACGTGAGGCACATCAGCACCAGGAGGATCGCCGAGGCGGCGACGCCCAGCACGGCGTCCGCGCGCCGCTCCCACTGGTGCGCGGGCGCCGTCATCTCCAGCGCCTTACTTCTTCGCTTGGCCCGCTAGCTTCTTCAGCTCGGCGCGGAACTCGTCCAGCGCCTGCTTGGCGTTGGGCGCCTTGGCGCTCGCCTTTTTGATCCAGTCGTCGATGATCGGCGTCGAGCGCTTGCGCACTTCCGCTTGCAGCTCGGGGCTCGCGTTCACGATCTTCACGTTGGCCTTCTTCAGCGCGTTGAGCCCACTGCCATCCGCGCGGTCCCACGACTGGCCGCTCGAGCGCGCGGCATACTCGCCGGACAGCTTCTCGATCGCGGCCTGGTCCTGCTTCGGAAGCTTGTTCCACTTGTCCTCGTTCAAGAAGAACCCGAACGAGGAGCTATACATGCCGCCGGGGAACACTGTCGCCTGCGTGAGCACCGAATCGAGCTTGAACGACACCACCGATTCAAACGGGAAAAACACGCCGTCCGCGATTCCGGCCTTGAGCAGCTCGTAGGACTCGGGCGCGGGCTTGACGAAGGCCGACGCGCCCAGGGCGTTGGCGACCGCCTCCGCGATGCCGCCGCCGGTGCGGATCTTGAGGCCCTGGATATCGGCTATGCCGTTCACCGACTTCTTGGTGAACATCTGCCCGGGGCCGTGGGTCCACACCGCGAGCAGCTTCACGCCCTTGTACTCGCCCACCTTTTGGAAGTGCTTCCAGTGGATGCGGGAATAGGCAACCGAGTTCATTTCCGCCGTTTCGCCGGCGCCCGGCAGCTCGGCCATGAGCGGCAGGATGTGGCGCGCCGGGGTATAGCTCGCGGTCACGAAGGAAAGATCCACCAGCCCGTCGCGCACCGCGTCGAAGGTGCCGGGCGCCGCCGCGGGGTGCTTGGGCAGCGAGTTGAACTTCACGCGCCCGTTGGTCGCCTTCTCGACTTCCTTCGTCCAGTTGGCTTGCCAGATGGTGATGTGGTGGGTCGGCGGCACCCATGACGAATAAGTCAGCGTGGTTTGCGCATGCGCCGGCATGGCGAATGCGCCGGCCGCAAGGCCGCAGAACGCGAGCGATCGCGTATTCATCGGTTCCCCTCCTTTGAGGCTGTAATCATAATTGTTTGTAACGGCCTGTGTGCAAAGTCACGCGCAGATCGTACGCGCGTTGCGCGATGCGTTGTCAACCGAATTGGGTTTGGTTACGATGCTCGCTCGCTTGCCGCAAAGCGGGCGGTAACAGGGAGAGCGCATGCCACACGTTGTCACCAAATCAGACCTGGTCCAGGTTGCGGCGAAGGCCAGCAATCTCAGCAAGGCGGCGGCAGGGGAAGCAGTGAATGCGGTGTTCGACGCGATCGTGGCCAACGTCGCGAAGGGCAAGCGCGTCACCGTGGTGGGATTCGGCACCTTTCTGCCGCGCAAGCGCAAGGCGAGGGCGGGACGCAGCCCTGCGAACGGCAAGGAAATCCGGATTTCCGCGAAGACGGTTCCCGCGTTCGCGGCCGGCCAGGGCTTCAAGGAGGCGGTCAACAAATAACAGAGAAGAATTCACATCTCGAAGGGCTGCGCGGTTCACTGCGCAGCCCTTTGTTTTTCTAAGCGTTGCAAAGCACAAAAACCCTTGGCAGAATGCTTGAAGCACGATTCCTGCCAATGGACAAGCCGCTCATCCTTTCGCTCGACAGCCACGGTGTGCCGCACCGCTGGATCAGCTGGCAGCAGGCGTGCTTCTATTACGCGAAGAACCTGGTCGCCTGGACCCTCGGCGACGAGACCTTCACCTACTACGGCGGCATCTCCCGCTCGACCGGCGAGCGCTCGAGCATCACGGCGCACTCCATCGTGGCGATCAAGGGCAAGGCGCTGGCGGCCAAGGGCTTCAACCAGGTGCCGCCGCTCAACAACCGGGAGCTCTTCCGCCGCGACCGGCACACCTGCGCCTACTGCGGCGGCGAGTTCAGCTATTTCCGCCTGACCCGCGACCACATCACGCCGCTGTCGCGCGGCGGGCGCGACCTGTGGATGAACGTGGTGACTGCCTGCAGGCAATGCAACGGCCACAAGCGCAACCGCCTTCCCCAAGAGTGCGGCCTGGAGCTGCTGTATACGCCCTACGTGCCGAACAAGGCGGAATACCTGATCCTCACCAACCGGCGCATCCTCGCCGACCAGATGGAGTTCCTGAAGCAGCACGTCGCGAGCCACTCGCGCTTGGTCCTCCGCCCTGCCTGATCCTAGCAGCACGTCGCGACACGCTCGCGATTGTCGCGATTGAGCTTGGCTGGTTCACGGGCGTAGACCGCGATTCTTCCGGATCATCGGCTGGACGCAACATAAACGGGTCGCGCCGCACCTCCTTGCCCAAGCCGTCGCGGAAAACCAGCTCCCGGGTGTCGAAGTCGTACTCGGGGTGCTGCGGCTCGCTCCACTTCCGCAGGAACAGCATGTAGAACGGCACGAACAGCCCGTGGCCCGGCTCGTGCGAATTGAGCGCAAATACGTACTCGGTTGCGTGCCGCAGTTCGTGTCCGTCGTGGCAGTACTGCACCCAGACATGCTCCCCGAGCACCACCACCTTCCAGAACGGTGCCTCGCCATAGAACTTGAGGGTGACCTTCTTGCCCGCTTGGCGCAGCGCCTCGAGCCGGGCAATGCTCGCTTCGATCTCGTCACAGAACGCGGATAGGCCGATTTCGGCAGGCAGGGAGCAGATGCGCTGGCGCGCGCCGCTGCTCGCTGGGTTGAGCAGCATGACGCGAATTTCGTACGCGGTATTGAACGCGCTCGCGGCCAGGCTGAGCTCCTCCACGAAGGTGTGGAAGCCGGTCACCGTCAATACGAATGCGTCGCGCGAGGCGGGAAGCCTCCTTAGCATGCGCCGCTGCCGCAAGCGGACAAACCAGCCGCCGCCTCGACCTTTTCGGGCGTGCACAAGCGAGGCGAGCTTTGCGCTCTCGACGAACCGGTGGTTGTTCCATGACACGACAACAAGGTTGAACAGCAGCACCAGCACCGCTGCTAGCAGGATCTCCGTGGCGAGCATCAGCTTGGAGTCGGCTTCGACTTGCGGCCACCAGTAATACAGGATGTACTGCGCGGCTTGCGGAAGGGCAAAGGCAATGCCGATTGCAAGCAGGGTGATCAACGCGTGAGAGAGCGCGCTGCGCAGCCCAGCAGCCATGCTCAGCGGCGGCTTGTATTCGTCCATGGATTCTCCCCAAGGATTATTCAGACAATCGCATGCAAATACCGGGCCGGCATCGCATCCTTCAGAGGCTCAAGGATTTGCCGGTTCCTCTGTCGCTAAAAGCCGACAGGCGTCAGTCGCGTGAGCGGGGATAGAACCGAGCAGCTATGTGTAACACAAGAAGCGTGCATTAGAATCTGCGGCCATCCGCCCAAACCCCAGCGCGGGCATTCATAAACAGAAAGTTTCGACCGCCCCCTGCCTGATTTCTGGCGCAACAGCGGCTTTCACCTTCTAGAGCGCGACCCGGCCGGCCGGCTGCGGGTCACGGACGATTTCCTGCGCGCCTATTACCTGCGGCCGGAGATGCATCCTGTCGAAGAGTCGGGCCCCGGCGAGCTCGCGCTTCATGCTTCGTTGATGGAATCGCCTCGTCGATCCGTCTCTGAAATTGATCTCTCGAAAATCGAGGACGCGGATGCACGCGGCAACTACCGCGTCGTGCTGCGCTTTCGCGAGCGGCTGCTGCAGGCGGGTACGGTCGAGGGCTGCTACATGGGCCTGTTCAAGGGCGCGGTCGACGTGCCGCCGATGTTCATCGACCAGCTGGCGCACGTCATCGTCAGGAATATCCTCGACGGCGTTTCCGACCCGCTCGAGGCGCGCGCCGCCGAGACCTTCTTCCGCGAGCAGAAAGCGACTGTCAAGGACGGCCATGTCCTGCTCGCCGACCTCGAGACGGTCGAGATGCACGCCGCGGGCGGAAAATACGGCAGCATCGGGCGCCTCATCGTCGAGGCGCAGGGCGAGCTGGCGAGCGCCGAGCTCGACGTCCTCGACCGCGCCAACGCCGAGCTTTACTGGTCGCGCGATTCCAGGCACGACACCGTGGTGGGTCTCACTTACGGCCGGCCGGCGCTGGATGCGTTCGCCCGCGTCATCGAGAAGTGGGTTGCGCACTTCCTCGACGTGAAGGTCCGGGTGCGGCCGATGCGCGCGATCGAGGAGCCGCGCTGGGCCTGGCATGTGGGCCTCGACGCGGAGTCGACGGCGATCCTGAACGAGCTGTGGGCGGGCAACCAGGTGGACGCGGGCCGCATGCGCAATATCCTCGCGCTGCTCTCGCTGCACTTCGACGACCCGGCGGTGATGCGCCGCGAGATCGCCGGGCGCGCCGTAGTCCTCGCCCTGTCCGCGCGCGACGGCGTGGTGCGAATGAAGCCGCAGAACCTCCTGCTCAACCTGCCGCTGAATGAAGCCTGAATACTGGGAGCGCGCCAAGCGCGCGCTCGCGCGCCGCGACAGCGTGATGGCCGGCATCATCCGGACGCATCCCAAGGTGTTCCTGGCGCGCCGCGGCGAGGCGTTCATGACGCTCGCGCGCGCGATCGTCGGCCAGCAGATCTCGGTGAAGGCGGCGCAGAGCGTGTGGGACCGCTTCGCCGCGTGCGTCGGCGAGGTCACGCCCGAAAAAGTACTTTCCAGAGAACGGCCGGTATTGCGCGCCTGCGGTCTCTCCGACCGGAAAACGGAGTACATCGCGGACCTCGCGCAGCATTTCGCCGACGGCGCGATCCACGTGCACCGCTGGCCGGAAATGAGCGACGAGGAAATCATCGCCGAGCTGGTGCAGGTGCGCGGCATCGGGCGCTGGACCGCCGAGATGTTCCTGATCTTCAACCTGCTGCGCCCGGACGTGTTCCCGCTCGACGACCTCGGGCTGCAGAAGGCGATCCGCGTTGCGTACTACAGGAAGAGAGAAGTCTCGCTCGGCACCATGCGCAAGCTGGGCGAGAGCTGGCGGCCCTGGCGCTCGGTCGCCACCTGGTACCTTTGGCGCTCGCTCGATCCCTTGCCGGTAGAATACTGAGACAAGAAAGGAGGCCGCGCGATGAGCGCAGTGCTGTCCGATCTCCTGCCCCGCGAGCCCGATCCGCGCGCCGGCAGCGCACTCGCGGTCGCGGCGCGCGGCCTGCGCGCGGCGGACGTCTTCGGACGCTTCGGCGTAGAGGAGTTCCTCGTAAGACGGCGTGGCGGCGGTACCGGGGCGCGCCGACCAGGCGCTGTATCGGGGCAAGGCGGCCGGACGCAATCGAGTCGTATAATCGCGCGCCGATGAAGACCACCTTCCTCGAGTTCGAGACGCCGATCGCCGAGCTGGAGACCCGAATCGAGGAGCTGCGCTACGTCCAGGACGACTCCGCGGTCGACATCTCGGAGGAAATCCAGCGCCTTACCAAGCGCAGCCAGACGCTCACCAAGGACATCTACGGCAAGCTCACGCCATGGCAGGTGTCGCAGGTCGCGCGCCATCCGCAGCGGCCGTACACGCTCGATTACGTGCAGATGCTCTTCACGCACTTCGAAGAGCTGCACGGCGACCGCACCTTCTCGGACGATGCTTCCATCGTCGGCTGGCTCGCGCGCTTCGGCAACGAGGCCTGCATTGTGATCGGGCACCAGAAGGGCCGCGACACCAAGGAGAAGATCCTGCGCAACTTCGGCATGCCCAAGCCCGAGGGCTACCGCAAGGCGCTGCGCCTGATGCATCTGGCGGAGAAGTTCGAGCTGCCGGTGTTCACCTTCGTCGACACGCCCGGCGCCTATCCCGGCATCGATGCCGAGGAGCGCGGCCAGTCCGAGGCGATCGGCAGGAACCTTTTCGAGATGGCGCGCCTGCGCGCGCCGATCATCGTCACCGTGATCGGCGAAGGCGGCTCGGGCGGCGCGCTCGCCATCGCGGTGGGCGACGTGATCCTGATGCTCCAGTACGCGACCTACTCGGTGATCTCGCCCGAGGGCTGCGCCTCGATCCTGTGGCGCAGCGCCGAGAAGGCCCCGGAAGCGGCCGAGGCGCTCGGCATCACGGCGAGCCGCCTCAAGACGCTCGGCCTCATCGACCGCATCGTGCCCGAGCCGCTCGGCGGCGCGCACCGCGATCCGCAGGCGACCGCGCAGTCGCTGCGCAAGGCGCTCGCCGAGGCGCTGAAGCAGCTGCGCGAGAAGAAGCCGCGCGAGCTGGTCGAGGAGCGCCTGGAGCGCCTCATGAGCCATGGCAAGTTCAAGGAAGCTGCCGAGCGCTAGCGCGAGCCTCTCGAACGCTGGCGCGCTTCCCGAAGGAAAGACGGTCGCGGTGGCGCTTTCCGGCGGCGTGGATTCTGTGGTGCTGCTGCACCTGCTGAAGGGGCGCAGAGGCGTGAGCGCGATTCACGTCCACCATGGCCTGAGCCCGAACGCCGACGCCTGGGCGGCCTTCTGCCGGAAGCTCTGCAACGCCTGGGGCGTTCCCCTCAAGATCAGCAAAGTAAGAGTCGCGCGCGGCGCCGGGGGCTTGGAGGCGGCGGCGCGTGCGGCGCGCTACGCGGCTTTCGCGAAAAGCAGGGCCGAGGTCATCGCGCTCGCGCACCATCTGGACGACCAGGCCGAGACGGTGCTGATGAACCTGCTGCGCGGCGCCGGCCTGCGCGGCGCGAGCGGCATGCAGCCGCTTGCGCGCTTCGAGGGAAAGCTGCTCGCGCGCCCGCTGCTCGACGTCACCAGGGAATCGATCGTCGCGCATGCTCGCGCGCACGCGCTCGACTGGATCGAGGACGAGAGCAACGCCGACGAGTCCCTGACCCGCAACTTCGTGCGCCGGCGCCTCGGCCCCCTCATCGCGCAGCGCTTCCCGCGATGGCGCCAATCGCTCGCGCGCGCCGCGCGGCATTTTTCGCGCAAGGACGACGCGGCGCGTCGATTGCTCCGCGAATTCCTCCAATCGAAAAACCTCAAGACACCGAGCGAGGCGAAGCTGGTCGAGATGCTGAAGCAGCTCACCTCGGGCGGTGCGCGCACCAGCCTGGAGCACGACGGCGCGACGCTGCGCGTCTACCGCGGCAAGCTGATCGTCGGCAGGCAGCGCTCGACGGCGCCGTTCTCCGAGCTGCGATGGCGCGGCGAGCGGCGCGTGCCCATCCCCGCGCTCGGCGGCGAGCTGCGGTTTCGCAGCGCACGCGGGGCCGGGTTTGACGTGGATCAACTGACGCGGGGGAACTTCGTGGTGCGATTACGCTCGGGAGGCGAGCGGCTGCAGCCGCACGCGCGCCGGCCGCGGCGCACGCTGAAGAACCTGTTCCAGGAGGCCGGCGTGCCGCCCGCCGAGCGCGATCGGCTGCCGCTGCTCTTCTGCGGCGACGACCTGGTGTGGGTGCCGGGGATCGGCGTGGATGCGCGCTATCAGGCGCCGGCGGGCGCGCGCGGCGTCGTTCCTGAATGGCGCCGCGCTTCTATGCACTGAATTGTCGCTCTGCTATTCTCACTCGTCATCGCGATCTCACCGGAGAAACGTGCAATGCCAAACACCAGACTGGGTTTCAGGTTTGCCGCCTCGGCGGCGGCCGTGGCCGCCCTCTTCGCCGTCTCGTCGATCGAGCCGGCTCAAGCGCAGGAGCGCAAGTCCATTCGCTGGGCCACCTCGAGCGTGGATTCCTACGGCTACAAGGTCGCGGCCTCGATGGTGAAGGTCGTCGAAGCGGCGCTCGGCGGCGAATACACCGTCACCGTCAATCCTTACCCGTCGACCACCGGCGCCATGAAGGCGGCGATGGACGGCAACGGCGAGATCGGCTACACGGCCGACGTCGGCATGACGCAGCTTTATGCCGGCGAAGGCGGCTTCAAGAACTACCAGCCGGCGAAGTCGAAGCTGGTGCACACCTGGTACGCCTACCCGATGGAATCGTTCCTCGCCACTTCGGCCAAGGACGCCGGCAAGTACAAGTGCTGGGGCGACTTCAGCGGCAAGCCGGTATTCTTCACCACCGCCGGTTTCATGAACTGGCTGAACTTCCAGCGCATCTACAAGACGCTCGGCTACCAGTTCAAGCACGTCCAGATCGATCCCAAGAGCCAGTCCGATGCGCTGCAAGCGGGCACCATCGCGGGCTCGGTCGCCTATACCACCGCCGGCCGCTCGCTCGCGCCCTATTGGAAGGAAACCGAAGTGCGCATGGACGTGAAGGTGATCAATCCATGCCCGGAGGAGGTGAGCAAGCTGAAGGCGGCCGGCCTGGCGGTGGTCGACGTCAATCCGAAGGAGGCATTCAGCAAGGACGTCGGCGTGCAGCAGATCCAGGGCGTGCCGATCCTGTTTGCCTACAACGTGCGTCCCGACATGCCCGAGGAGGTCGTCTACAAGATGGTGAGCGCGTTCGACAAGAACAAGGAAAAGCTCGCCGCCGCCGATCCGGGATTCACGCCGATGGCGAAGGACTTCGTCGGCATGCAGGTGCAGGGCATCAACGCCAATCCGGACATTCCCGTGCACCCGGGGCTCGCCAGGTTCCTGAAGGAGAAGAAGGCCTGGAACGACAAGTGGAAGGTCGCGAGCGGCAAGTGAGCGTGCGGCCGGCCTGCTGAAGCCGTAAGGCGCCGGCAGGCGACCGGCGCCTAATAAGAAAGAAGGAGGGGGACGCCATGCTGCGCGAGCGGCTCAAGAGCCTCGCCACTCTGTCGAGCCTGATCTTCGTCTTCGGGACGATCCAGTTCGTCTGGCTCGTCTGGTACTTCTACACCGGCTACGGCGGTCCGCAGGAGCTCGTCGCGCGGCTGCTGTCGATCGCGCTGATCCTGCAGATCCTGTTCATGTACCAGAAGGGCCATTTCTACAAGTGGCTGCCTTCGCGGGCGAACCACGTCATCGTGGTGCTCTACATCGGCATCTGCCTTTACGCCTTCTACTATTTCCACGTCAATTTCGAAGACATCGCCATTTACCGGCAAGGCTCGTACACGCAGCAGGATTTCGTCGTCGGCCTGCTCATGTTCCTGCTGGTCATGGAGCTCTCGCGCCTCGCCCATCCCACGCTGTTCTGGGTCAATGTCGTCCTGGTCGCCTACACGCTGTGGGGCTATCTCAGCCCGGTCGACTTTTTCTGGCACCCCGGAACCAGCTTCTACCGCATCGTCACTTCGAGCACGGTGGAGCTCTCGACCGGCATCTATGGGATCTACGGCCAGCTGGCGCTCACGCTGATCGCGGCCTTCCTGCTGCTGGCGGCCGCCGCCAACGGCTTCGGCGCGCAGAACGCGATGATCAACGTCATGAAGAGCTTCGCCGGGCGCTCGCGGCAACTGGTGCCGCAGACAGCGGTGCTCGGGTCGCTGGCGGTCGGCATGATCAGCGGCAGCGGATCGGCCAACGCGGTGGTGGTCGGCAGCATCACGATCCCGCTGATGAAGCGCTACGGCGTGCCGGGGACCTTCGCCGGCGCTATCGAGAGCGCGGCGTCGATGGGCGGGCTGCTCATGCCGCCGCTGATGGGCGTGGGCGCATTCCTCATGTCCGAGTTTCTGGGCGTGCCCTATTGGGACGTGGTGGTGCGCGGATTCGCGATCGGGCTGGTCTACTACGCGACGCTCGCTCTCGTGGTCTACCTCCTTTGCGTGCGCCTGCTGCCGCGCGAGTGGATCCCGGCGCCGAAGGTGGAGGTCTACGATCGGGTCAAGACCACGATCTTTTTCCTGTCCGTCGCGTTCCTCATCGTGCTGCTGGGATGGCTGGGGCTCGGCGAGCTGCTGGCGGCGCTCTATACCGGGGTCTTCATGTTCGGGCTGCTCCTCCTCGCGTTCCTGTACTTCAAGTACCTGCGGAAGGACCCGCTGGTGGCGGGCGAGTCGCTTTTCGCCAACCTGCGCCTCGCCATCGAAACCCACGCCGAAATGACGTCCTATCTGACGCTCCTCCTGGCCACCCTGGGCATCATGATCGGGCTTTTCACCGTTACCGGCTTCATCAACCGCATGGGCGCGGCGCTGCTCGATCTCGGCGCCTGGAACATCGTCGCCATGATCCTGATGGCGTACATATTCGGATGGCTGGTCGGCGCCGGGCTGCCGCCGACGGCCACCTACATCATCGGTGCGGTCATCATCGTGGGACCGTTGCGCGAGATGGGCATCAACCCCTGGGTCGCCCACTTCTTCGTGTTCCTGCTGTCGGTCTGGGGCGAGCTGTCGCCGCCGACCTCGCTGACTGCCGCCGTCGCCGCGCGGATCGCGGAGGCCTCGTTCATGCGTACGATGTGGGAGGCGCTGAAGATCAGTCTGCCGATCACGCTCATGACGTTCGCCATATTCGCCCGAACCGACATGGTGGTGAATCCCGGCTGGCTGCAGATCGCCGCCTCGCTCCTGGTGCTCATCGGCACCTGCGGGATCGGGTTCGCGATGTTCGGGCGGTTCGTCGAGCGCCTGGCCGCGGACGTGCTGCTGCGCGCGACGCTTGCCTTGTTTGCCTTCGTTACGCTTTTGCACCCGAACGGCACCGTCGCGCTGGCCGCGGCCGTGTTCGTGCTGCCGGCGACGATCTTCGGCGTCTGGCGCCACCGGCTGATCGCGTCGCCGAAGAGCGAGCTGCAGTCGCAGCCCGCCGGCTAGGCGGGGAGCCAAAAATTAGGGACGGACCCGGACGGACCACGTTTTCTGCCGAGAAAACGTGGTCCGTCCCCGATTAGCTTTTCCTTCCTTTCAAGGCCGATTCGCGAGCCGCGCGCGACTCGGGGCTGGCGGCGGCGAGCTCGAACTGGTCGTGCGCCATGTAGCTCACCGCGTGCGCGCCAATGCCGGCATAAGCGTTGACCGCTTCCTTCGTCATGCGGACCGAGTGGCGAGGCTTTTCCAAGACCATGTTGGCGAGGCGGATGGCCGCTTGCATGGCGCTTCCACGGTCGCAAACCTCGTCCGCCAGCCCGAGCGCCAGCGCGGCATCGGCGCCAATGCGCTCGCCGAGGATGGCCAGGCGCTTCGCTCTTGCCGGCCCGGCGAGGTTGACGAGGCGCGGCAGCGTGCCCCAGGTGAGCGGGATGCCGAGCGAGATCTCCGGAAGTGACAGAAAGGCGTCGCGCGCCATGACCCGCCAGTCGAGCGCCAGCGCGAGCGCGAGCCCGCCGCCCACCGCGTAGCCCTCGATCGCCGCGTTGCCGGCCCAGCGGCTTTCATCCTTGAGATCGGCGCCGGCCGAGAAGCAGCTGCCCGCGCCGGCGAGGATGACGGCGTCGATGTCGGCGCGCGCGGAGAGCTCCTGCGCGCAAGCGATCAATTCCCGCATGAGATCCGCGGAAAGCGCGTTGCGCCGCGCGGGACGATCGAGCGTCAGCGTCGCGATGCGCCCGGAAAATTCGCTGCGGACCTGTCGGATCATGCTAACCCTTTGCTAAAATGGCGAAATTTATTTTTCGGACCCTACGGCAATGGCTGTCGAGCGCACCCTTTCCATCATCAAGCCCGACGCGGTGAAGAAGAACGTCATCGGCCAGATTCTCGCGCGCTTCGAGGCGGCCGGGCTGCGCGTGGTGGCCGCGCGCATGATGCACCTTTCGCGCGCCGAGGCCGAGGGGTTCTACGCGGTGCACCGCGGCCGTTCGTTCTTCGGCGACCTGGTGGAGTTCATGACTTCCGGCCCGGTCCTCGTTCAGGTGCTCGAAGGCAGCGACGCGATTGCGAGAAACCGCGAGCTGATGGGCGCCACCGACCCGAAAAAGGCGGCGAAGGGCACGATCCGCGCGGACTTCGCGGAATCCATCGATGCCAACGCGGTCCACGGCTCGGACGGCCCGGACACCGCGAAGACGGAAGTGGCGTATTTCTTTCCGTCCTGCGAGGTGTTCTCAAGGTGAATGAGGCGGTGAAGCAGAATCTCCTCGGCCTCGACGCGGAAGGGCTCGCGCGCTACTTCGAAGCGCTGGACGAGAAGCCCTTCCGCGCCCGCCAGGTGCTGCGCTGGATCCATCAGCAGGGCGAGTCCGACTTCGCGAAGATGAGCGATCTCTCGAAGGCCCTGCGCGACAAGCTCGCCGCCGAAGCCTGCGTGGCGGCGCCGGCCATCGTCGGCGACACGCCGGCGGCCGACGGCACGCGCAAGTGGCTGGTGAAGGTCGACGGCGCGAACGCAGTGGAGTCGGTGTTCATCCCGGAAACCGGCCGCGCCACGCTGTGCGTCTCGAGCCAGGCGGGCTGCGTGCTCGACTGCTCCTTCTGCGCGACCGGAAAGCAGGGGTTCAACCGCAACCTCACCACCGCCGAGATCATCGGCCAGCTGTGGTTTGCCAACAAGATACTCGGGGTTGAGCGAAGATCGGACAGGATTATTTCGAATGTGGTGTTCATGGGCATGGGCGAGCCGATGCTCAACCTGGACAACGTCATCCCGGCCCTGCGCCTGATGCTCGACGACAACGCCTACGGCTTGTCGCGGCGGCGAGTGACGGTCTCGACCTCCGGCGTGATCCCGGGCATGGACCGGCTGCGCGACGAATGCCCGGTGGCGCTCGCCGTGTCGCTGCACGCGCCCAACGACGCCTTGCGCGACGGGCTGGTGCCGGTGAACCGCAAGTACCCGCTCTCCGAGCTGGTCGCTGCCTGCAACCGCTATCTCGAGAAAGCGCCGCGCGACTTCATCACCTTCGAGTACGTGATGCTCGAAGGCGTCAACGACACCGACGCGCATGCGCGCGAGGCCGCGGCGCTCGCCGGCCGCGTGCGCTGCAAGTACAACCTCATTCCGTTCAATCCTTTCGCTCAATCCGGGTACCAGCGCTCGAGCGCCGAGCGCATCCGGCGATTTGCCGAGATCCTGCAGCGAGCCGGGGTCACGGTCACCACGCGCAAGACGAGAGGCGACGACATCGCCGCGGCCTGCGGGCAGCTCGCCGGCGATGTCGCCGACCGTACGCGCCGCAGCGGGCGGCACATACAACTAAAAAAGGAGGTGCACGCGTGAGACGAGTCCTGATCGCCACCAGCCTTCTGTTTCTTGCCGCTTGCGCCTCCCCGGGGCCGGAGGAGCCCTCGATCGACACCGGCACCGTCATCGGCGAGCCGGGCGACCCGCGCAACCGGGCGCGCATCCATACCGAGCTCGCCTCGGCTTATTTCTCGCGCGGCAACATGGGCGTCGCGCTGGAAGAGCTGCGCATCGCCTCGGCGGCGGACGCGACCTACGCTCCGGCCCACAGCATGTTCGGCACGGTGTACATGGAGCTGCGCGAGAACCAGCTCGCCGAGCAAAGCTTCGAGCGCGCGCTGCGCCTCGCGCCCAACGACGGCGACATCAACCACAACTACGGCTGGTTCCTGTGCCAGACCAAGCGCGAGCCGGACTCGATCAAGTACTTCATGCAGGCCGTGCGCAACCCGCTGTACGCCACGCCGTGGCGCTCGTACAGCGCGGCCGGGCTCTGCGCGATGCGCACCAACAATCTCAAGGACGCGGAGGATTTCTTCCAGCGCGCGCTGAAGCTCGAGCCGGACGAGCCCGAGTCGCTGCTGCAGCTCGGGTACATCCGCTACCGGCAAGGCAAGATGGGCGACGCGCGCAGGCTCGTCTCGCGCTACAACAAGCTGGTCAATCCCAACGCCGGATCGCTGTGGCTCGCGCTGCGCATCGAGCGCAAGCTCGGCGAGCGCGTCGCCGAGCAAAGCTACGCCAACCAGCTGCGCCGGCGCTTCCCCGGGTCGCCCGAGTACCAGGCGCTGCAACGGGGCCAGTTTGACTGAGCTGACCGGCGTCGGCGCCGAGCTCAAGCAGGCGCGCGAGACGCGCGGACTGTCGATCGAGGACGTGGCCCAGCAGCTCAAGTTCGCGCCGCGCCAGATCGAATCGCTGGAAGCCGAGCGCTTCGACCGCCTCCCCGGACCGACCATCGCGCGCGGCATGGTGCGCAACTACGCGCGCCTGCTGAAGCTCGAGCCCGAGCCGATGCTCGAGCGCATGGCGCCGCGCGTCGCGCCGGCGGCGGACTCGGCGGGGCTTGCGGCGCGCTTCCAGCAGCCGGTGCCGTTCTCCGATAGCGGACGGCGCTCCACGCTGATCTACGCGGGGTTTTCCATCGGCGTCCTGCTGCTGGTCGCCGTCGTGGCCTACGAGTGGCAGCAGGAGCGCGCCACGCCGGAATTCGTGGCGCCGGCGCAGCCCCAGCGGCCGGCGCCCGAGCCCGAGGCGACCCGCGTCCAGGAGCCGCCGGCGGTGGTTGCAAAAACGCAGCCCGAGCCGGAGGCCGAAAAACCGAAAGCGGAACCCGAGACACCCAGGCCCGAGATCCAGGCCGAGAAGCCGAAGCCGGTTCCCGCGGGCGCGCAGCGCCTGGTGTTCCGCCTGGAGAAGGAAGCCTGGCTGGAAGTGCGCGACAGCGCCGGGCGCCTGCTCGTGTCCTCGCTCAACCCGGCCGGCACCGAGCGCGTGGTGCACGGCCGGCCGCCGTTCGAGCTGGTGATCGGCAACGCGTCCGGCGTCACGCTGACGCAGAACGGCCGCCCGGTGGACCTCAAGCCCCACATCAAGGTCGAAGTCGCGCGCTTTACCCTCAAATGAGCCGCAGAATTTCCCGTCCGGTCTTGGTCGGCGACGTCGTCATCGGCGGCGGCGCGCCGATCGTGGTGCAGTCGATGACCAACACCGACACGGTGGACGCGCAGGCCACTGCGCGCCAGGTGGAAGCGCTGGCGCGCGCGGGGTCCGAGCTCGTGCGGATCACGGTCAACACGCCGGAGGCGGCCGCGCAGGTGGCGCATATCCGCGATCTCATCGAGTCGCGCGGCTGCGCCGTGCCGCTGGTGGGCGACTTCCACTACAACGGCCACAAGCTCCTCACCCAGTACCCCGATTGCGCGCGTGCGCTCGCGAAGTACCGCATCAACCCGGGCAACGTCGGCAAGGGCGCGAAGCGCGACGAGCAGTTCGCGATGATGATCGATTGCGCGCTGCGCTACGACAAGCCGGTGCGCATCGGCGTCAACTGGGGCAGCCTCGATCCGGAGCTTCTCGCCCGGATGATGGATGAGAATGCGCGGCTCGCACAGCCATTAGACTCTATCGAGGTAACCCGGGAAGCGGTCGTGCGCTCGGCGCTCGAATCGGCGCGCCAGGCCGAGGAATGGGGACTCGCCCCCGAGAAGATCGTGATCTCGTGCAAGATGAGCCAGGTGCAGGACCTGATCGCCGTGTACCGCAGCCTCGCGCAGCGCTGCGCTTACGCGCTGCATCTGGGGCTCACCGAGGCCGGGATGGGATCCAAGGGCATCGTGGCTTCCGCCGCGGCGCTCGCGGTGCTGCTGCAGGAAGGCATCGGCGACACCCTGCGCGTCTCGCTCACGCCCGAGCCGGGCGGGGAGCGGACCAAGGAAGTGCAGGTGGCGCAGGAAATCCTGCAGACCATGGGGCTGCGGGCATTTGCGCCCATGGTGAGCGCCTGTCCGGGCTGCGGGCGGACGACGAGCACCGTGTTCCAGGACCTGGCGGAGAAAATCCAGGCCTACCTGCGCGACCAGATGCCGGCCTGGCGCGCAGCCTATCCCGGCGTCGAGAACATGCGTGTCGCGGTCATGGGCTGCGTAGTGAACGGACCGGGCGAGTCGAAGCACGCCGATATCGGCATCAGCCTGCCCGGCACCGGCGAGGTGCCGGTCGCGCCGGTGTACGTGGACGGCAGGAAGACCGTTACCCTGAAGGGCGAGCGGATCGCCGAGGAGTTCCAGGCGATAGTGGAGACCTACGTGAAGGAAAAATACGGCCCTGGCGGATCGGCCCGCCTCAATAAAGAAATAAAAATCAAAGCGGTCTGACGTCTTTAATGCACAAAGTACAACCAGCGCTGTTGCGCGGCTTCGATCAGGAATACCTGCCTCGCGAGCAGCTGCAGTTCAACGCACTGATTGAAATCATTCGAAAGAACTTCGAGCTTTTCGGCTTCCTGCCGATCGAGACGCCATCCGCCGAGCGAAAAGAGGTCTTGACCTCGAAGGGCGGCGTTGAAAAGGAGATCTATGCGCTGTCGCGCCTGGCCGCAGACGCGGAAGGCGACGAAGCCTCGACAAAGGGGGCGTTGCGGTTCGACCTGACGGTTCCGCTGGCGCGCTACGTCGCAATGCGGGAGCGCGAACTGGCCTTTCCATTCCGTCGCTACCAAATCCAGAGAGTCTGGCGCGGCGAGACCCCGCAAGCGAGAAAAGGCAGGTTTCGAGAGTTTTACCAATGCGACATCGACATCATCAACCGGGACAAGCTCAGCTATCTTGCGGAGGCCGAAATCCCGAGCGTCATCTATAGCGTATTCAAGGAGATGGCGATCGGCGAGTTCCGTATACGAATCAACAATAGAAAAGTCCTGAAAGGGCTGCTGCAGGACTTCGATGTCGCCGATCGAGACTCCGCGGCCATTCTCCGGGTCCTGGACAAGGTGGAGAAGGAAGACGCTTCCAAGATTCGAGATGATCTTGTTCGCGAGGGAATGGCCTCCAGTCAAGCCGAGCGGCTTTACAGGCTCATTTCCCTCAAGAGAACGACGGATGAAACGCTGGATGCTTTGGCGGAGCTCAAGGTGCGCAACGAGATGTACGGGAAAGGCGTGGCAGAGCTGAGAAACATCGCCGCTGCAATCCGGCAGTTCGGCGTCCCCGATTCGGCGTTCTGCGTGGACCTGGGCGTGGTCCGTGGCCTGGACTATTACACCGGCACTATTTATGAGACCACGCTTGTCGATCATCCGGGGATCGGGAGTATCTGCTCCGGCGGGCGATATGATGACCTGGCAAGCTACTTTACCGATACCAAGCTCCCGGGCGTCGGCATCTCCATCGGACTGACCCGTCTTTTCTCGAAATTGAGGGAAGCCGGACTTCTCCGGCCGGCGCCCAGGACTCCCGCGGAAGTGCTCGTCACCACCATGGACCATCAATATCTCGGTAGATACCTGGCCATCGCACGCAGGCTTCGCGAGGCCGGCATCAATACGGAGGTTTATCTCGAGACGGCAAAGCTGAAAAACCAGCTCGCATACGCCGACAAGAAAGGATTTCGAGTGGCGTTGATCGCGGGCGAGACGGAGTTCGGGCGGGATAGGGTGCAGGTCAAGAATCTCTCCACCAAGACTGCACGGGAATGTGCGCTTGAGCAGGTTGTCTCGGCGGTGAGAGAGACGTTGAATGATTCATCAAAGGAAGAGAGCAGCTGATGCCACTGGATCTCGAAGAACAGGAACAGGTCGCCGAATTGAAGGCGTGGTGGAAGGACCACGGCGGCCGGATCGCCGCGCTGGTCCTGGCGGTGGCCGTCGGCTTTGCCGGCTGGCAGGGATGGCGCTGGTACCAGCTCGACCAGGCGGTGAACGCCGCCGTGCTCTACGACACCGTCTCCAAGGCCGCGCAGGCGAACGACGGCAAGGCATTGCGCGACGCGGCCGGCACGCTGGTCGAGAGCTATCCGCGCACCGTGTACGCCTCGATGGGCGCGCTGGTCGCGGCGCGCCACTACTTCGATCGCAACGACCTGAGAAACGCCAAGGCCCAGCTGCAATGGGTGATCGAGCGCTCGTCGTCCGACGATTTTCGCGACCTGGCGCGCCTGCGCCTCGCGTCGGTCCTGCTCGACGAGAAGGCCTACGACGAGGCGCTGAAGCTGCTCGACGCGAAGCACGCGTCCGCGTACGACGCGCAGTACGCCGCGCTGCGCGGCGATATCCTGGTGGCGAAGAACCAGGCGGCCGAGGCGAAAGCCGCCTACGAGCTGGCACTGGAGAAAGCGGGCAAGGACGAGGGCGCCTTCCAGGAAAGCGTGCGCATGCGCCTGGAAGCGCTCGGTGGCTAGCCAATGAGGAGCTTCGCCGTATCGACGGCGGTTCTCGCCCTCGCGGGGTGCGGCTTGTTCAGCTCGCCGAGCGGACCGAAGCCCGCCCCGCTGCCCGCGCTCGAGCGCGGGCAGGAGGTGCGCGTGCTGTGGACGGCGCAGGTGGGTAGCGCCGACCGATTCGTGTTCGCTCCGGCCTCCGCCGGCGACGCCGTGTTTTCCGCGGCGCGCGACGGCACGGTGGTGCGCCTGGACGCGGCAAGCGGCGCGGAGCGCTGGCGCGCGTCCACCGAGCGGCGGCTTTCGGCCGGTGTCGGAACCGACGGGCGCATCGTCGCGGTCGCGACCGAGGAGGGCGAGGTCGTCGTCCTCGACGCGGCGAGCGGGGCGCTGCGCTGGCGCGCGCGCGTCTCGAGCGAAGTGCTCGCGCCGCCGGTGGTGGGCAACGGCCTGGTGCTGGTGCGCACCGTCGACAACCGCATCTTCGCTTTCGCCGAGCAGGACGGCAAGCGCCGGTGGGTGTACCAGCGCGCGCCCGCTTCGCTCATCGTGCGCAGCCCCGCCGGGATGAGCGTGCTGGGCGACACCGTTTTCGCGGGTTTCTCGGGCGGGAAGCTCGCCGCGATTGCGCTGTCCAACGGTGGCGTGCGCTGGGAAGCCACGGTGGCGCTGCCCAGGGGCGCCACCGAGCTCGAGCGCGTCACCGACGTGGTCGGCGAGCCGGTGTTGCAGGGGCGCGAAGTCTGCGCGGCCGCCTACCAGGGGCGCGTCGCCTGCTACGACGTCGCGACCGGCCGGCAGCTGTGGGCGCGCGACGTTTCCTCGCTCACCGGCGTAAGCCTCGACGCGCGCTACGCCCTGGTGAGCGACGACCGCGGCGGCGTGCATGCGCTCGACCGCACGAACGGCCGCTCGGTGTGGAAGCAGGACCGCCTCACGCACCGCCAGCTTTCCCGGCCGGCCAGCACCGGCGCGACGATCGCGGTGGGCGATTTCGAAGGACATGTGCATTTCCTCGCGCGCGATTCCGGCGCTTTCGTCGCGCGCTACTCGAGCGGCGGCGGCGCGGTGCGCGCGGCGCCGCTGGCTTTGCCCTTCGGCCTGCTCGTCCAGACCCAGAATGGGACGCTGGTTGCGCTCGCCCTGTGAAGCCGCGCCGTGAAGCCGGTGATCGCGCTGGTCGGCCGGCCGAACGTCGGCAAGTCGACCCTCTTTAACCGGCTCACGCGCAGCCGCGACGCCATCGTGCACGACGTGCCGGGCGTCACGCGCGACCGGCATTACGGCGAGGGCCGCCTGGGCAGCCGCGCCTTCATCGCGATCGACACCGGCGGCTTCGAGCCTAGCGCGGCCGAAGGCATCTATGTCGAGATGGCGCGCCAGACGGAGCAGGCCATGGCCGAGGCCGACGCGGTGCTGTTCATCGTCGACGGCCGCGCCGGGCTCACGCCCGGGGACCGCCAGATCGCCGCGAAGCTGCGCAAGCTGCGCACTCCGGTCCACCTGGCCGTCAACAAGACCGAAGGCATGCAGCCCGATATCGCGGTCGCGGAGTTCCACGAGCTCGGGCTGGGCGCTCCGGCGCCGATTTCCGGCGCCCACGGGGAGGGCGTGCGCGAATTGTTCGATGTCGTCCTGCAACCGTTTCCGGAGGGCGGCATCGAGGAAGAAAAAGATCAAGGGCATCCGCGCGTCGCAGTGGTGGGGCGGCCCAACGTCGGCAAGTCGACGCTGATCAACGCCCTGGTGGGCGAGGAGCGCGTCATCGCCTTCGGCGAGCCGGGCACGACGCGCGATTCGATCGAGGTGCCGTTCGAGCGCGGCGGGCGGCGCTATACGCTCATCGACACCGCGGGCGTGCGCCGCCGCGGCAAGACCGGCACGCCGGTCGAGTTCTTCTCCATCGTGAAGGCGCTGCAGGCGATCGAGGCGTCGAACGTCGCGATCCTCGTGCTCGACGCGCTCGACGGCGTCACCGAGCAGGACGCGCATGTGGCCGGGTACATTCTCGAGCGTGGGCGCGCCCTGGTGGTCGCGGTGAACAAATGGGACGCGGCCGACAAGGAGAAGCGCGACCGGATCAAGGCCGAGCTGCAATGGAAGCTCGGTTTCCTCGGCTTCGCCGAGGCGCACCACATCTCGGCAAAGGAGGGCAAGGGGCTGGGGCCGCTGATGCGCTCGGTGGACGCGGCCTATGCGGCCGCCATGGCGCGCATGCCCACGCCCAAGCTCACGCGCGCTCTGATCGCCGCCGTCGAGAAGCAGGCGCCGCCGAAAACCGGCCCGATCCGGCCCAAGCTGCGCTACGCGCACCAGGGCGGCGTCAACCCGCCGCGCATCATCATCCACGGCAACGCTCTCGACCGCGTGCCCGACTCCTACCGGCGCTATCTCGAGGGCTACTTCCGGGACAAGTTCGCGCTCGCCGGCACGCCGCTGCGCGTGGAGTTCCGCACCGGCCGCAATCCTTACGCAAAAAACAGAAAATGATCTAGCCTAGAGCCCGGCCATGCTCGAAACCATGCTGTCCTCGCTGACCGGGCTGCTCTCGAACCCGCAGCTGCTGTGGCTGCTGGCGCTCGGCACCGCCATCGGCGTATTCCTCGGCGCGGTGCCGGGGCTCGGCGGCAAGCTCGGGATCGCGCTGCTCATTCCGTTCGTGTTCGGCATGGACATGGTCGCCGGCGCGGTGCTTCTCCTGTCGATGCACGCGGTCACCGGCACGAGCGGGCAGATCTCCTCGATCCTGTTCGGGGTGCCGCAAAGCGGCGACGACGCGGCGACCGTGCTCGACGGCTATCCGATGGCGAAGAAGGGCGAGGCGGGACGCGCGCTCGGCGCGAGCCTGGTCGCCTCCGGCGTCGGCGGCGTGCTCGGCGCGGTGGTCTTCGCTGCGCTGATCCCGGTGCTCGAGCCCGTGGTGCTGGCGTTCAGCCCCGCGGAGTTCTTCCTGCTCGCGGTGCTCGGCATCACCTTCATCGCCTTCCTGAGCGGGCGCAGCTTCTTCAAGGGCATCTCGGTCGGGCTGTTCGGCATGATGCTCGCCTTCGTCGGCATGGATCCGCAGACCGGCACTTCGCGCTACTCCGGCGAGTTCCTGTTCCTGTGGGACGGCATGAGCCTGATCACCGTGGTGCTCGCGATCTTCGCCGTGCCGGAAATGATCGCGCTCGGCGTCCAGGGCGGGTCGATCTCCGCGGTGTCGAAGAGCGCGGCGAAATACCGCTACCGCGAGCTGCTCGAGGGCTCGCTGGACATCTGGCGGCACCGCTGGCTGGTCGTGCGCACCTCCGTGATCGGCGCGGTGATCGGCATCATTCCCGGCCTCGGCGGCTCGGCCGCCGCCTGGATCTGCTACGGGCACGCCGTGCAGAGCTCGAAGACGCCCGAGCGCTTCGGCAAGGGGGCGGTCGAGGGCGTCATCGCGCCCGAGACCGCGAGCAACGCCAAGGAAGGCGGCGCGCTGCTGCCGACGCTGTTCTTCGGTATCCCGGGCAGCTCGGGCATGGCCGTCATGCTGGGCGCCTTTCTCATCCTCGGCATCCAGCCCGGCCCGACCCTGATCACCAGCAACCTGCCCCTTGTCTGGACGCTGATCTGGACGCTCGTGGTGGCCAATATCCTGGCGATGCTGGCGCTGCTCGTGGCGACGCGCTGGGTCGCGCTGCTCACGTTCATCCGCGGCGGGTTGCTGATCCCGTTCGTGCTGGTCCTGTGCATGTTCGGCGCGTTCCTCGCCGAAGGGCGCTGGGAGAACCTGGTGCTGCTCGCGGTACTCAGCACGCTGGGGTACGGGTTCCTGCGCTTCGAGTGGCCGCGCGCGCCGTTCGCCATCGGCGTGGTGCTGGGCGGCATCGCCGAGCAATCGCTGCACAAGGCGCTTGCGCTGTGGGGAATGGGCTTCTTCCTGCGGCCCCTTTCGCTCGTGCTCATTGCGCTGATCGCGCTGACGGTGGGCTGGGCCGTCTACCGGGCGCGGCGCAGCTACACGGTTGCGAGCCATGCTGCTTAACGGACGCTTGTGGTTCACCGTCCTGATGCTGGGCATCTTCGTCGTCATGGTGGCGCTCGCCTGGGGCTATCCGCCGAACGCCCGCTTCCTGCCGCTCGTGATCGGCATTCCGGGCATCGTGCTTGCCCTCGGCCAGCTCGTGCTCGACGCGCGCGGCGAGAGTGAAGAAGCAGCCGAAGAACGCCCGGTCGGCCCGGTGCTCAGGCGCGAGCTCGCCATGTTCGGGAGCTTTTTCGGCCTGGTGGCGGGCGTGGTGCTGTTCGGCTTCTGGCTCACCATTCCGGCGTTCGTTTTCCTGTTCCTGGTGCTGCACGAGCGCGAGCGCGCGTGGTTCGCCCTGCTGCTTGCCGCAGCCGGCACCGCGGTGTTCTATCTGGTCTTCGAGCGCATGATGTCGATCGGGGTGCACGAAGGACTGGTTACGCGGGCCGTGCTGGACCGGCTCGCCCAATAGGTCGCGGTCGAACAAAGGAGGACTCGCCAATGAGCATGAGCAAGCGTTTTTTCGCGCCGGCATCGGTCTGCGCCGCTGCTGCAGCGGTCGCGTGCGCAACGCCGCCCGCCGCGGCGCAGGGCGCAGCCGACTTCTACAAAGGCAAGACGGTGACGTACATCGTCGCCACCGCGGCCGGGGGCGGCTATGACGCCTACGGCAGGCTGGTGGCCGATTTCATGCAGAAGAATCTTCCCGGCTCCACCTTCGTGGTGCGCAACATGCCGGGCGCCGGCCATATCATCGGCGCGAACGCCATCTACAACGCGCGGCCCGACGGCCTGACGTTGGGCACGTTCAACACGGGGCTAATCTACAGCCAGCTGGTGCGCCGCGAAGGCATCAAGTTCGACCTCACCAAGATGTCGTGGATCGGCAAAGCGGCCTCCGAGCCGCGCGTATTCGTCATCCACTCCGGCTCGCCGATCAAGAGCTTCAAGGATCTGCGCGAAGCCAAGGGGCCGATCAACTTCGCCACCTCGGGCGTGGGCAGCGCCTCCTACGTGGAGACCAAGATCCTCTCGGAGGCGCTGGACCTGCCGATCAAGATCATCGCCGGCTACAGCGGCGCCGAGGACCTGATGGCGATGCGGCGCAACGAGATCGCCGGGATCATCGGCTCGCGCTCGTCGTTCGAGGACTTCGTGAAGAACGGTTACGGCAGGTACATCGCCCAGATCGGCGGCACCGAGAAAGACGTGCCGCAGCTTTCGAGCCTCGTCACCGATCCGGACGGCAAGGCGCTCGTCGCCCTCATCCATTCCCAGGGCGAGATCGCGCGGCTCACCGCCGGGCCGCCGGGGATCCCGGCCGAGCGCCTGCAGGCCCTGCGCGCCGCGTATCGCAAGGCGCTCGACGATCCGGAGCTCCAGGCGCGCGCCAAGAAGCTGGGCCGCCCGGTCGAGCCCGCGGTCGGCGAAGAAGTCGAAAAAATGGTGCGCGTGGCGCTGACCCAGCCGCCGAAGACCGTCGCGCTGCTCGCCGCGGCGCTGGAGGAGAAGGCCGCGACGGCGAAGGCAAGCGGTCCGCTGCTCGAAGTCCAGGACAAGGGACGCAAGATCGTGTTCAAGGGCGCGGACGGCAAGCCGGTCACCTCCGAGCCGAGCGGCTCGCGCACCAAGATCACGATCGCGGGCAAGGAGGCGAAGCGCGGCGACCTCAAGGCGGGGATGAGCTGCGACGTCGAATACAAGCCGGACGGCGACCGCGAACCGACCACCATCGCCTGCAAATAGCGCCCTTGCGGATGCTGATCCTCGACAACGCGGACGTCGAAAAGGTGCTCACGATGGAAGCCGCCGTCGCCGCGCTCGAGGCGTCGTATCTCGCCCTCGCCGCGGGCGAGGCGGTGTGCCGGCCGCGCATCGATATCCGCATCCCGACCAGCGATCCGGAGAGGAACTATCAGTGGGGCACCATGGAAGGCGGCTCCACCGCCGGTTATTTCGCCATCCGCATGAAGTCGGACGTGATCTACGAGACGCGCTACAACGGGGCGCTGACGCAGGAGAAGTATTGCGTGCGCCCCGGCCTGTATTGCGGACTGGTGCTGCTCACCTCGATCGAGAACGGCGAGCCGCTTGCCTTCCTCAACGACGGCGTGCTGCAGCACATGCGCGTCGGCGGCGACGGCGCGATCGGCGTCAAGTACATGGCGAACCCGGACGCCGAGGTGGTCGGGATGCTCGGCTCCGGCGGCATGGCGCGCGTCCACATGCAGGCGTTCACCGCAGTACGGAAGATACGCAAGCTGCAGGTCTACAGCCCGACGCGCGAGAACCGCGAGCGATTCGGGCGCGAGATGGCCGCGCGCCACGGCATCGAGGTGCGCGTCTGCGAGCGGCCGGAAGACGTCTACAGGGGCGCGCACATCGTCGCCGGGCTCACCGATTCGGCGCTGCCGGTGCTCGACGGCAGCCGCCTGGAAAAGGGAGCGCACCTCATCAACATCGGCGGCAGCGGCATGCCCGACGCCGCGAGCCTCGAGCGCGTCGACGTCTACCTGCGCTTCGGCGATGCGCCGGCGCCTGCCAGCCGGCCGGACCTGCGTCTGGAAGACGAGCATCTCGGCTGGGAGGCGCGGCCCGGGCAGCGCAAGCACGGCGACGGCCGCCGCGGCCGGGATGCGCACGGCGTGCTGCTGCCTAAAAAGCGCGTGACGCTCGCCGACCTCGTGCACGGCAAGGCCGCGGGACGCACCGCCGCCGACCAGATCACTTATTCCGAGCGCGGCAACCTCCAGGGCGCGCAATTCTTCGCCGTCGCGGGCAAGGTCTACGAGCTGGCGAAACAAGCCGGCTTGGGCCGCGAAATTCCGACCGAATGGTTCCTGCAGAACGTCCGGAACTGAGGTAAAGACCCGCAGCACTGGAGGAGGGGATTCATGGATGTGAGCCTGGTGGACGCGGCGCTGCTTGCGCTGTCCATGCTCGCCGAGCCGACGCGGCTCATGTTCCTCGCGCTCGGCGCGCTGCTCGGCCTCGTCCTCGGCATCCTTCCCGGCATCGGCGGCGTCGCCGGCACGGCGATCCTGATTCCTTTCACCTTCGGCATGGACCCGTACACGGCGTTCGCTTTCCTGCTCGGCCTGGGCTCGACGACCGCGACCGGAGATCCGATCCCGGCGGTGCTGTTCGGCATGCCGGGCGGCGCGGGATCCGCGGCGACCGTGCTCGACGGCTACCCGATGGCGAAGCGCGGCGAGGCGGGGCGCGCGCTCAGCGCCTGCTACATGGCCTCGCTCATGGGCGGGGTGTTCGGCGCGGCGCTGATGGCGCTGTCCATCCCGCTGCTGCGGCCCATGGTGCTCAACATCGGCTCGCCCGAGCTGCTCGCGCTCGCGATCTTCGGCATTTCCATGGTCGCGGTGCTCTCCGGGAACACGCCGCTTCGCGGCCTCGCCGCCGCCGCGCTCGGGCTGATGCTCTCGATGATCGGCCCCGACCCGCAGACCGGAGCGCAGCGCTGGACGCTCGACAGCATCTACCTGTGGGAAGGACTGCACCTCGTGCCGCTGCTGCTCGGCCTTTTCGCGCTGCCCGAGCTCTGCGACCTCGCCATCTCGCGCACCTCCATCGCGGCAAAGGCGCTCGACGTCAAGGGCGGCATGGGGGAGGGGGCCAAGGATTGCTTCAGGCACTGGTGGCTGGTTCTGCGCTGCAGCTGGATCGGCGCCTTCTTCGGGGCGATTCCGGGCGTGGGCGCCTCGGTCATCGACTGGCTCGCCTACGGCCACGCGGCGCGCACCGAGAAGGGCGCGCAGCAGAGCTTCGGCAGCGGCGACGTGCGCGGCGTCATCGCCTCCGAGAGCGCGAACAACGCGAAGGAGGGCGGGGCGCTCGTCCCTACGGTGGCGTTCGGCGTCCCGGGAAGCGCCGGCATGGCGGTGCTGCTCGCCGCGTTCATGGTGCACGGGCTGATTCCGGGGCCCGAAATGCTCAACAAGAACCTGAGCATCACCTACTCGATGGTGTGGAGCATCGCCGCGGCCAACATCGTCGGCGCCGGGCTGTGCTACCTCTTCAGCTCCAAGTTCGCGCTGGTCGCGACGCTGCGCTACACGCTCATCCTGCCTACCGTGCTCGCGATCGTGTATATCGGCGCTTTCGAGAGCGGTCGCGACTGGGGCGATCTGTTCGCGCTGCTCGCGTTCGGATTGCTCGGCTGGGTCATGAAGCACCTGCGCTGGCCGCGTCCGCCGCTCATCCTCGGCTTCGTGCTCGGCGACATGTTCGAGCGCTATCTGTTCATCTCGATGGAGCGCTACGGCGCCGGCTGGTACGCGCGCCCGCTGGTGATGGTGCTGCTCGCCCTCGCGTTCCTCGGGCTGGTGCGTCCGCTCTGGCAGGACATCAAGGCGAGCCGCGGCATGCGCAGCCTCGCCGCGAGCTTCGGCGCGCCGCGGCTCGCGCCGGCGCAGCTCTTTCCCGTGGCGTTCATCGCGCTGTTCGCCTATATGCTTTTCGAGGCGCGCGAGTGGAGCACGCCGGCGCGCATCGTGCCGCAGATCGTCGGGTGGATCGGGCTCGCCTGCGCGGCCGTAAGCCTCGCGAACGCGATGTTCCGGCGCGCAGGGACGGGCGCGCCGGACAGGGCGCACATGGATCTCGGCACCGACACCGGCCACCTGCCGAGGCGCACGGTGCTCGCGCGCGCGGCGATCTTCTTCGGGTGGTTTCTCGCCTTCCTGGCCGGCATGGCATCGATCGGCCTCATCCCCACGGTCGAGCTCTTCGTCGTCGCGTACATGCGGCTCGAGAACCGCGAGCCGTGGAAGCTGACGCTCGGGCTGGCCACCGGGCTTACGGCGTTCATCTACGTGGTGTTTCACCGCCTGCTCAACGTGCCGTGGCCCGAGACCCTCGCCGGCGCCTGGTTTCCGGCGCTGAAGTGGATTCCTTCCTTATGAGTGACCAACATGAATAAGCCACGTCTTTCTCCGCGCGACACGCCGCGCGACGTCGATTCCGGGATCGCCTGGGGGAGCGACGTCGCCGCGCAGGTGCTGCGCCGCCTCGGCATTCCTTACATCGCGCTCAATCCCGGCGCGAGCTACCGCGGCCTGCACGACAGCCTGGTCAACCACCTGGGCAATCACGCGCCCGAGATGATCATGTGCCTGCACGAGGAGCACGCCGTGGCGATCGCGCAGGGCTATGCCAAGGCGACCGGCGAGCCGATGGCGGTTGCGCTCCACAGCAACGTCGGTCTCATGCACGGCTCGATGGCGATCTACAACGCCTGGTGCGACCGGCAGCCGATGTTGATTCTCGGGGCGACCGGGCCCGTGGACGCGGTGCTGCGCCGGCCGTGGATCGACTGGATCCATACCGCGCAGGACCAGGGCGCGCTGATCCGCAACTTCGTCAAGTGGGACGACCAGCCGGGTTCGGTCGCGGCGATTCCGGAATCGGTTTTCCGCGCCTGGCAGCAGACCGCAACCGCGCCGCACGGCCCGGTTTACGTATGCCTCGACGCGGCGATCCAGGAGCAGGCGCTCGGCGAAGAAGTCGCCATTCCTGACGCTGAGCGGTTCCGCCCGGCGCCCGCGGCGCGGCCCGCCGCCAGCGCGCTGCGCGAAGCGGCGGACCTGCTCGCGCGCGCCGAGCGCCCGGTGATTCTTTTCGGCCGCGGCAGCCGCGCGCAGGCGGCATGGGAGCGCCGCGTGGCGCTCGCAGAGCGCCTGGACGCCGGCATGCTTTCCGACCTGAAGACGGGCGCGATGGTGCCGAGCGATCATCCCCTGCATGTCGGCGAGCCGTTCAACCAGCTCTCGAAAGCCGGCAAAGCCGCCCTCGAGGCGGCCGACGCAGTGCTCAGCCTCGGCTGGATCGATCTCGGCGGCGTGCTGCGCCAGGCCTATGGGCGCGGCACGGTGCCGGCGAAAGTCATCCACGCCGGCGACGACCTTTATCTCCACAACGGCTGGGGCAAGGAGCACATGGAGCTGCCCGCGATCGACGTGCATCTGCTCGGCGATCCGGACGCCGCGGCGGCCGAGCTGCTCGAACTGCTGTTGCCAAAAAACACTGGTTCGCACCCCGCGAAGGGCGAGCCGGCACAACCGCTGCAATCTTCGGATCAACTCAATCTGCGAAGCGTGGCGCTTGCGCTGCGCGCAGCGGTCGCGGATCAGCCCGTGACGTTCGCGGCGCTCGCGCGCGCCTGGCCGATCGAGCTCTGGCCGCATCGCCATCCGCTCGATTTCCTCGGCAAGGACGGCGGCGGCGGGGTGGGCTCGGGCCCGGGCATCGCCATCGGCGCGGCGCTCGCGCTCAAGGACAGCGGCCGGCTCACCGTGGGCGTGCTTGGCGACGGCGACTGCCTGATGAGCATGAACGCGTTATGGACGGCGGCGCGCTACCGCATTCCGGTGCTCTTCCTCGTGGCGAACAACCGCTCGTACTACAACGACGAGCTGCACCAGGAGGGCGTCGCCCGGCATCGCGGCCGCAGCCCGGCCAATCGCTGGATCGGGCAATCGATCGATCACCCGGCGCCCGACATCGCAAAGCTCGCGCAGGCTCAAGGGTTGACCGGCATCGGCCCGCTGAAGCGGGGTGAAGACCTGCCGGAGGCGATGCGTCGCGCGGTGGAATGCGTGCGCGGCGGCGCGCCGTGCCTGATCGACGTGCACATCGATCCCGGCCACGGCCGGCACCTGCGCGAGTCGATGGCGGAGCGCTCGCTCGCGAAGGGGAGCTGAGCGCTATTTCGGGGTGAGCAGGGTGTTGAGCTCGGCGAAGACGTCTTTCGGCGTCTCGTAGACCTTTGCCACGACCTCGGCGATCTCGGCCGGCTCCCTCGGATTCACGTACAGCTTGATCTTCTCGGTCTCGGCGATGAACTGCGGGTCGGCGAGCATCTTCTTGAACGCCTCGCGCAAGGCCGCGACGCGCTCCTTGGGCACCTCGGGCGCGACGTAGAAAGCCTGGCCTATGGCGAGCGGCGCCTCGAGCACGCGCAGCATCTGCTGCTGCTTCGGCGTCTTGGCGTATTGGCTGCCCGCCGGCACGTCCTTGAGGTCGGGATGGTCGGGGCCGAGCTTGAACACGAACTTCACCTTCTTGTCGCGGATCCAGTCGGGGTTGGTGGTGAGGAAGCCCTCGTAGTAGTTGCCGCGGCCCTGCACTTCGCCGCGCTCCATCGCGAGGTTGGTCTCGCCGCCGCTCTTGTAGCCGGGGATCACGCGCAGGCGCGCGCCGGTGAGGTGCGCGAGGAACATCGGGTACTGGTAGGACGCCGAGGCGACGCCCGACCCGCCCCACACGTGCTCCTTGTCCTTCATGTCTTCGAGCGTGCGCGCGTTCACCGTGTGCCACACCGCGCCGACGTAGGCGCGCACCGCGACTGAACCGAGCCACTGGAACTTGCGCGGGTCGAAGCTCGCCCCTTTGCCGGTCAGCGGCGCGAGCAGCGACGAGGGGTGCAGCTCCGCCACCACCGTGCCGTCCTTCTCGCCGGCCTTGACCACGTAGTTTGCGGCCGTCGCGCCTCCGCCGCCCGGACGCGACTGGACGATGCTGGTCGGGCTGCCGGGAATGTTGCGTCCGAGGTGATTCGACACCGTAAGCGCGTACTGGTAGACCGAGCCGCCCGCGCCGCTCGGGGCGATGACCTGGACCGTCTTGCCCTTGTAGAAATCGGCCGCGCTCGATTGCGCGAGCGCGGGTGCGCTCACCACAAGGCAGGCCGCGAAGCTTGCTGCGGGGACGTAGCGTTTCATGCGCGCCATCCTCCTCCGGATAGTCCCCCGCAGTTTACGCAAAGTCAGTCCGTCCCGACGAGAACGAGCGCGAGCGCCATGGCCTTGTGGTAATGTGGACATCAACAACATCAGTCTGAGGGGTGTATGTAGACAATGTCAACTTCGGGCTCGTACCACCATGGCGACTTGCGCGCCGCGCTCCTGCGCACCGCTGGAAAGATGCTGGAAAAAGAGGGGCTTGCGTCGCTCAGCTTGCGCGAGCTGGCGCGCCGCGCCGGGGTCTCCCACAACGCGCCCTATCGTCATTTCCCGGACCGGGAAAGCCTGCTGGCGGCGCTGGCCGGCGAAGGGCTCGAGCGGCTCGGCAATGCGCTGGCGAGCCGGCCGCGCCGCCAGATGGGCGAGGCCTATGTGGAGTTCGCGCTCGCGCATCCGCAGCGCTTTCGCCTCATGTTCAGCGGCCTGGTGCCGCTTGCGAATCGCGATCGCCGCGCCTACGAAAGCCTGCAAGAGGCGTTCGTCGATCTGGGCGAGCACGCGCCCTATGCCGCCGCTGCGGCCTGGGGCCTGGTGCACGGCCTGTCGCACCTCCTGCTCGACGGACACTTCGAGGGACGCGACAAGCAGCGCTTCGTCCGGGATGTCCTGAGCACCGTGCGCTTCAGCGCTCCGCGTACGGCCTGAATTCGGCCTCGCAGCTCGCGGCGTCGGCATGGCAGCGCAGCAGCCGGAACGCGGCCGACCCGGGCGAGCGGATCCTCGACTTGTGCGCGCGCCAGAGCTCGAGTGCCGCTGGCCGGTTGCCGGTCGCGATATGCCCGGCCATGCCGGCAAGCAGCAGGTATTCGCGCGCCTCGGTTCCGAGCCCCGGCTGGGTGCCAAGGAGGTGCGTGGCGTGCTCGGCCATGCGCGCGGCGTCGCGCGCCGCCGCGGCACGGAAGAGCACTAGCCAGCGCTTCTGGAACTCCTGCAGCTCGGCAAAGCAGGGCCGCGCCATGATCTGCTGCCACACCGCGCCCGCGTCGTCGGGCGCGAGGTAGGGATTGATCGCCCGCGCGAGCCGCGCCGCGCTGGTGAGCCAGACATCGAGGTGACGCGGCTCGCGGCATTCCAGCAGGCGCAGCTTCACGAGCTCCAGGTCCTTCTGCAGGCCGGCCGGCACCGCTTCGGGCGCGGGAATGCGCGGGCTCACCAGGAAATCGCGCGCGTACCACGCGAGCCGCGTGTTCTCCACGCGCTCGAACGCATACGCCCCCTTGTAGAGAGGGTTCACCGGCCGGCGGCTGCGCGAGCGCTCGAGGAGCTCGAGCAGCGGCACGTCGGCGTTGAGCAGGCCGGCCAGCTCGACGGCGCTTTTTTCCATGAAGCGATGGCGCGCCGCGTTGAGGTCGAGCACCGGAGCGAAATCCGAGTTGGCCGGCATGCCGTAGCTGGCGACGAGCGGCTCGACGGTGGCGCGGCTGCCGATGTAGCGCGCGTCGAAGTCGCCCGCGCTGAAGATATGCACCGACCAGAGCTCCTTGGCGACGCCGGGGTGCTCGAAGACTTCGGCGCCCGCGAGCGGGAGCGGCTTTTCGGCGGCGACGATGAGCAGATCGTGGTCGCTGGGCGCGAACACCGCGTAGTGCGCAAACTCTTCGCCGAGCGCGCGCAGCACCGTCGCGACCAGCGACGCGTCCATTTCATACAGCTGCATCCACTGCACCAGCATCCCGCCGGGGTTGAGGTGGCCGCGGATGCGGCGGTAGAACTCGCGCGTGAAGAGACTCGAGACCCCGCTCACCCAAGGGTTGGAAGGCTCCGAGACGATGATGTCGTAGCGCCGGTTGCGGGTCGAGAAGAAGCTCTTCGCGTCATCGATGAGGATCGCGCCGCGCGGATCGGCGAAAGCGCCGCTGTTGCGCGGCATGAAGCCGCGCGCCGCCTCGGCCATGGCGGCCTCGATTTCCACCGTCTCCACGCTCTCGATCGCGAGGCTTTGCAGCAGCGTGTGCGTGGTGAGGCCGGTGCCGATGCCGATCACCGCGGCGCTCTTCGCGCCGGGCTGCAGCGCGAGCGGCAGCGCACCGGTGAGCACCATGGTGATCTCGTCGGTGCCGCGCTCGCCCTCCGGGTCCAGGTTGATGGAGCCGTCGGACTTGCCGTTGGTGCGCAGGCTCACCGCTTCGCTGTATTTCACCAGGTGCACCGTGGCCGTCTTGCCGTCCTTCGCGAAAAGGATTTTCGCGTTGCGCGAGGCGGCGAGCTCGCCGTGCCGGAAGACGCCCGCCGTCATCTTGTTGGCATCCAGCTCCACTCCGGCCGCCACCGCCAGGACGGCCGTTGCCGCCACGGCGGCGCTCCACGCCATCAGCCTGCGCGGCGCGAAGGCATACAGCAGCACCAGCCCGAGAGCGATATCGACGAGCGCGCCGCCGATCAACGCCCCCTTCAGACCCGTGAGCGGCAGCCCTACGTGCACGGCGAGCAGCACGCCCGCGATGGCGCCCAGGGTGTTCGCCGCATACACGCGGCCGATGGCGGCCTCGCCGCCGCCTCGGCGCAGGAGCGCGCCGGTAATGAGCGGAAGCGTCATGCCGGCGCAGAAGGTCGCCGGCAGCATGATGAGGGCCGCGATCGCCTGCCCGGACACGTTGAAGAGCAGGTACCCGGCCGCGGTGCGCGCAAGCCCGTTCATCAGGGCTTCCATGAGCGTGAACGTGACGTCGTAGAGCGCGAGGGTGCCGAGCGCGAGCAGTCCCATGACGATCTGCACCCAGGCGAGGAGCCGCTCCGGCGAGCGGCTTCGGTCCACCCGCCGGCGCACGGCCAGGCCGCCGAGCGCGAGACCGAGAATGAAGGTCGAAAGCATGAGCTCGAACGAGTGCGTCGACGCGCCCATCACCAGCGAGAGCATGCGGATCCAGGCGATCTCGTACACGAACGAGGCGAGCCCGGTGAAGAAAGCCACCGCGAGCAGCAGGCGCGAGCGCACGTCGCGCTGCGCGCTCGCCGCGATCGGCGCATCGTGCGCCGGGCGCGCGAGGAGCCACACGGCGATCGCGAGCACGAAATTGAGCATGCCGGCGGTGCGCAGCGTGCCGGGCAGCCCCACCCACGCGATGAGCGCGAAGCCGCTGGCGAGCACGCCCGCCGCCGCGCCCAGGCTGTTGGTGAAATAGAGCATCGCCACCGCTTCCCCCTGCGCGGCGGGATGCGCGCGCGCGAGGCCGGCGCTCATCAGCGGGAAGGTCATGCCGAGCAGCACCGATTGCGGCAGGATCAGCAGGCACGAGAGCGCGAGCTTGGCGGCGAGCGCCGACCATTCGCCGCCCAGGGCGGGAAGGAGCGACGCGTACGACCAGTCGGTCAGGCCGACGAACGCCGGGTGGAAGACGAGCGCCAGGGCGCCGATCGCGGCCTCTACGAGCGCGTAGCCGAGCAGCGGATTGGCGAGCCGCGCCGAGAGGCGCGCGCAGTACGCGGCGCCGGCCGCCATGCCGCCCATGAACACCACCAGCACCAGCGACTGCGCGTAGGCCGCATGCCCGAGGAAGAGCTTGAGGTAATGCGTCCAGATCGATTCGTAGATGAGGCCCGCGAATCCGGACACGGTGAAAAGAACGTAGAACGCGCTGCGCGACATGCCGCGCGATGCTAATTTAAAAACCGATGCCCCTGTCGGTCCGCCTGTCGGCGTTTTACTTCGCGCACTTCGCGCACGGCGGCATATTCATCGCCTACTTTCCGCTGTATCTCGCGTGGCGCGGCCTCGGCGCAGTGGAGATCGCGTGGGTGCTCGCCCTGCCGCAGCTCGCGCGCATCGTGGCGCCCGCGGCCTGGGGCTGGCTCGCCGATCGCACCGGCGCGCAGCGTGCGATCGTGGTGTTCGGCTGCGCGGCCGCGGTTGCCGGCTTCGCGGTGCTGCCTTTCGCGAGCGGCCTTGCGGCGATCGCCTGGCTCGTCGCCGCCACGAGCCTCCTTTCGGCGGGCGCGCTGCCGCTCGTCGAAGCGATGACGCTCGCCTCGCTCGCCGGCCAGCCCGGACGCTACGGGCCGATACGGCTGTGGGGCTCGATCGGCTTCATCGCCACCGTTCTCGCCGGCGGCGTATGGCTCGACTTGCAGCCGGTGCGCAGCCTTCCGGTCGCTCTGGCGCTGCTCGCGGCGGTCACCCTGGGCGTCGCGTTCTCGCTACCGCAGGCCCGCGCACACGCGACGGAAGAGCCGCGCTCGCCGCTGCGCTGGACTCGGCCCATGCTCGCGGTGCTCGGCGCCGGCTTCTGCATGGCGGCGGCGCACGGCACCATGTACGCGTTTCTTACGCTGCATTTGCAGGGCGCCGGATACAGCGGCACGACGATCGGCGTGCTGTGGACGCTCGGCGTGCTGGCCGAGATCGTCGTGTTCCTCTATCTGCCGGCGCTTTTTCGCCGCTACGCGCTGTCCGCCATCCTCGCAGCGAGCTTCCTGTGCGCCGCGTTGCGCTTCATCGCGCTCGGCTGGTTTGCGGAGATGCTCGGCGTCGTCGTCCTCGCGCAGCTGCTTCACGCGGCGTCTTTCGGCGCATTCCATGCCGCTTCGGTCGCCGCCGTGCACCGCGTGTTTCCGGAGGGGGCCCAGGCACGCGGGCAGGCGCTTTTCTCGGGCGTCACCTACGGCGCGGGCGGGGCTTCCGGCGCCCTGGCTGCCGGCTGGGCCTGGGCGGCGCTGGGGCCGGGCTGGGCGTTTTCCCTCTCCGCGCTGGTTGCGGCGGCGGGACTCCTTCTTGCTCATGCCTTGAAACGAGCCGGGCTCTAAACTGTCAACAGCTTAGGTCGGGTAAACGTTAGAGGCCCTCAGATGCGCACATTCGCGCTTGCCCTAGCCGCCTCCGCGGCGTTCATTTCTGGCTGCGCCACTGTCGAGACGACCAAGGAAGGCGCGGTCGGCATAGACCGGCAGCAGCGCATGGCAGTCTCTTCGGAGGAGGTCGACGCCGGCTCCAGGCAGGCGTACGCGCAGATGATGGCCGATGCGCAGAAGAAGGGGGTGCTGGACCGCAACCCCGCGCAGCTGCAGCGCGTGAAAGCGATTGTCAGCAAGCTGGTTCCCCAGGTCGCCGCCTTCCGGCCTGATGCGCAGAAATGGCCGTGGGAGGTCCACGTGATCTCCGTGAACGAAGTCAACGCGTGGTGCATGCCGAGCGGCAAGATGGCCATCTACTCGGGCCTTATCGAACGTCTGAAGGCCACGGACGACGAGATCGCGGCGGTGATGGGCCACGAAATCGCCCACGCGCTGCGCGAGCATGCGCGCGAGCGCATCTCGCGGCAGATGGTGACCGACGCGGCGGTGGGGATCGCGGGCGCGCTCTTCGGCATCGGCGAGCTCGGCCAGAGCCTGGGAAGCATGGCGGCCGACGTCACCATCAACCTGCCCAACTCGCGCACGCATGAAGTCGAAGCCGATCGCATGGGCGTAGAGCTGGCGGCGCGCGCCGGCTACGACCCGCGCGCGGCGGTCAGCCTATGGGAAAAGATGGCCAAGGCGAGCGACGGCAGCCAGCCGCCGAAGTGGCTCTCCACCCATCCTCCGCATGCGGACCGCATCAACGACTTGCGCGCGTATTCCGAGCGCGTCATGCCGCTCTACCAGGCGTCCAAGGGCGGCGGCGCAACCGCCGGAAAATAAAATATAATTCTATGTTTCCGCAGCGCGGAAAAGCGCGGAAACATGGCCAAGACGCTCTACGACAAGCTTTGGGATAGCCACCTCGTCCACGTCGAGGAGGACGGGACCGGGCTGCTTTACATCGACCGCCACCTGGTGCACGAGGTCACGAGTGCCCAGGCCTACGAGGGACTGCGCGCAGCCGGGCGAAAGCCCTGGCGCGTGGACTCGGTGGTCGCCACGGCGGATCACAACACCCCGACCACCAACTGGGACGAAGGCATCGAAGGCGTGCGCGACCCGTTCGCGCGCCTGCAGATCCAGACGCTCGACGCGAACATCGGCGAATTCGGCGCCAAGGTCTATTTCCCGTACCTGGACAAGCGCCAGGGCATCGTGCACGTCATCGGGCCCGAGCAGGGTGCGACGCTCCCGGGGATGACGGTGGTGTGCGGCGACTCGCACACCAGCACGCACGGCGCTTTTGCCTGCCTCGCGCACGGCGTCGGCACCTCGGAAGTGGAGCACGTGCTGGCGACGCAGTGCCTCGTGACGCGCAAGATGAAAAACATGCGCGTCAACGTCGAGGGCCCGCTCGCGCGCGGTGTAACCGCCAAGGACGTGGTGCTTGCGATCATCGGGCGCATCGGTACCGCCGGCGGCACGGGACACGCCATCGAGTTCGCCGGCAGCACCATCCGCGCGATGTCCATGGAAGGCCGCATGACGGTCTGCAACATGGCGATCGAGGCGGGCGCGCGCGCCGGCATGGTTGCCGTCGACGACACTACCCTCGAGTATCTCAAGGGACGGCCGTTCGCGCCCAAGGGCGCCGAGTGGGAGCGCGCGGTTGCCTGCTGGCGCGGCCTGCGCAGCGACCTCGACGCGAAGTTCGACCGCGAGATCACGCTCGACGCGCGCGACATCCGGCCGCATGTCACCTGGGGCACCTCGCCGGAGATGGTGGTGGCGATCGACGAGACGGTGCCGGATCCGGACAAGGAAAAGGACAGCCTGCGCCGCGAAGGCATGGAGCGCGCGCTGCAGTACATGGGCCTCAAGCCGCGTACGCCGATGAGCGACATCCGCGTCGACAAGGTTTTCATCGGCTCGTGCACCAACTCGAGGATCGAGGACCTGCGCGCCGCCGCTGCGGTCGTCAAGGGCAAGCGCGTCGCCTCGAATGTGCGTCTCGCGATGGTCGTTCCCGGCTCGGGCTTGATAAAGCAGCAGGCCGAGCGCGAAGGGCTGGACCGCGTATTCCGCGAAGCCGGCTTCGAGTGGCGCGAGCCGGGCTGCTCGATGTGCCTCGGCATGAATCCGGACCGCCTGGAGCCGGGCGAGCGCTGCGCGTCCACCTCGAACCGCAACTTCGAGGGGCGCCAGGGGGTTGGCGGCCGCACGCATCTCGTGAGCCCGGCCATGGCGGCCGCCGCCGCGATCGCCGGCCATTTCGTCGATATCCGGCGCTGGAGCTGAGGCGATGGAAAAATTCACCGTCCATACCGGCCTGGTCGCGCCGCTCGACCGGGCGAACGTGGACACGGACCAGATCATTCCCAAGCAGTATCTGTCGTCGATCAAGCGCACCGGGTTCGCGCAAGGCCTGTTCGGCGAGTGGCGCCGCGATCCGCAGTTCCTGCTAAATCAGCCGCGCTACAAGGGGGCGACGATCCTGCTCGCGCGCAGGAACTTCGGCTGCGGCTCTTCACGCGAGCACGCGCCCTGGGCGCTCATGGACTACGGCTTTCGCTGCGTGATCGCGCCGTCGTTCGCCGACATCTTCTTCAACAACTCGTTCAAGAACGGCTTTCTGCCCGTGGTGCTGAGCGAGGCCGAGGTCGACCGCCTGTTCCACGAGTGCGCCGCCTTTCCCGGGTTTCAGCTGAGAATCGACCTGGACAGGCAGTCCGTGTCCAGCGTCGACGGCTCGCAGGTCATGCGCTTCGAGATCGACCCTTTCCGCAAGTACTGCCTGCTGAACGGCCTGGACGAGATCGGCCTGACGCTGCGCCATGCGGACAAGATCCGCGCGTTCGAGGCGCAACGCAAAGCGCAATACCCCTGGTACTTCTGAGATGAACGTCGCGGTGCTGCCCGGTGACGGCATCGGGCCCGAAATCATTGCGCAGGCAACGAGAGTCCTGAAAAAGCTGGGGCTTTCGCTGGAGATGCAGGAAGCGCCCGTCGGAGGCGCCGGATACGAAGCGGCGGGCGACCCGCTGCCCCCGGCGACGCTGCGGCTCGCGAAGCAGGCCGATGCCATCCTCTTCGGCGCGGTCGGAGATCCGCGCTATGACGCGCTCGAGCGCGCCAAGCGTCCCGAGCAGGCGATCCTCGGGCTGCGCAAGGAGCTGGGTCTGTTCGCCAACCTGCGGCCGGCGCAGGTGCATCCCGAGCTCGCCGGGGCATCCGCGCTCAAGGCGGAAGTCGTCGCCGGCCTGGACATCCTCATCGTGCGCGAGCTGACGGGCGACATTTACTTCGGCCAGCCGCGCGGCATACGCGAGGCGGAGGGCGTGCGCGAAGGCTTCGACACCATGCGCTACAGCGAGCCGGAAGTCCGCCGCATCGCGCGCGTGGCATTCGAAGCGGCGCGAAGAAGGAAAAAAGGCGGCGCTGCGCGCGTCTGCTCGGTGGACAAGGCGAACGTGCTCGAGACCTCGCAGCTGTGGAGAGATGTGGTCACTCAAGAATCAAAAAGCTATCCCGACGTCGCGTTAAGCCACATGTACGTGGACAACTGCGCGATGCAGCTGGTGCGCAATCCCAAGCAATTCGACGTCATCGTGACCGGCAACCTGTTCGGCGACATCCTCTCGGACGAGGCTTCGATGCTCACCGGCTCGATCGGCATGCTGCCCTCGGCGGCGCTCGACGAGCGCGGCAAAGGGCTGTACGAGCCGATTCACGGCAGCGCGCCCGACATCGCCGGCCAGGGCGTGGCCAATCCGCTCGCAACAATCCTGTCGGCGGCGATGATGCTGCGCTATTCGCTGGGCCGTCCCGACGCGGCCGCGCGCATCGAAAAGGCGGTCGCGAAAGTGCTGCAGGCGGGGCTGCGCACGGCAGATATCCATACGCCGGGAACACGCAAAGTGGGAACGCAAGATATGGGGGACGCCGTGGTGGCGGCGCTTTAGACTATGGGCATGCTCAGAGTAGGCATCGTTGGCTGGCGCGGCATGGTGGGATCCGTTCTCGTGCAGCGCATGCGCGAGGAGCGCGACTTCGATCACATCGAGCCGGTGTTCTTCTCCAGTTCCCAGGCGGGCGGCAAGGCGCCGGAGATCGGCAAGCCGGCCGAGCCGGTGAAAAACGCCTCGGACCTCGCCGAGCTGAAGAAGCTGCCAGTGATCATTTCGTGCCAGGGCGGCGATTACACCAACGACGTGTACCCGCGGCTTCGGCAGGAAGGCTGGAAGGGTTACTGGATCGACGCGGCGAGCGCGCTGCGCATGAAGGACGATGCCGTCATCATCCTCGACCCGGTCAACATGCCGCTCATCAAGAAGGCGATGAGCAAGGGCGTCAAGGACTACATCGGCGGCAATTGCACGGTGAGCCTCATGCTGATGGGCATGGCGGGCCTCTTCGAGCGCGACGAGATCGAGTGGATGACGAGCATGACGTACCAGGCGGCCTCGGGCGCCGGCGCCGCCAACATGCGCGAGCTCGTCCAGCAGATGGCGAAGATCGGAGAGCGCGCGCAGCGCCTGCTCGCCGATCCGGCGAGCGCCATTCTCGATATCGACCGCGCGGTCACCGAGACCATCCGCTCGCCGCAGCTGCCGAAGGACAATTTCGGCCAGGCGCTCGCCGCCAATCTCCTGCCGTGGATCGACAAGGACCTGGGCAACGGCCAAAGCCGCGAGGAGTGGAAGGGGCAGGCGGAGACGAACAAAATCCTCGGCAGGAACGGCAACGCCATCCCGGTGGACGGGGTTTGCGTGCGCGTGGGCGCGATGCGTTGCCATAGTCAGGCGCTGACCATCAAGCTGAAGCGGCCGCTGCCGCTCGACGAGATCGAGGGCATGCTCGCCGAGGCGAACGACTGGGTGAAGGTGGTGCCCAATCGCCGGGCGGAGACGCTCGCCGAGCTCACCCCCGCGGCGGTGACCGGGAAGCTGGCGGTCCCGGTGGGAAGGCTGCGCAAGCTGCCGATGGGCGAGGACTATCTCGCGGCATTTACCGTGGGAGACCAGCTTCTCTGGGGCGCCGCGGAGCCGTTGCGGCGCATGTTGCGAATCCTTCTGGATCAGGGGTCAAGCCTTAGGACCTGAAGAGAATTTCTCAATTTGCAGCCGTAAGGTCATGATGTTAAGGTAGTTGGTCCAGCCAAGAAGACCGACAGGGCGGGGGAATTGTGAGCAGATTCACCATAGCGATACTAGCGGCCGCGCTCTCGCTTGCAGCGCCGCTCGCGGCGTATGCCGCGGGATTGGGCCGGCTCACCGTGTTGTCTCCCTTGGGCCAGCCGCTCGACGCCGAAATCGAGATCGTTTCGCTGCAGAGCGGGGAAGAGCCGGGGCTTTCCGCGCGCGTCGCGCCCATCGAGGCGTTTCGCCAGGCCGGCATAGAACCGAGCGCCGTGCTTGTGGGAGCACGCGTGACCGTCGAAAGACGCGATGGCCGTTCCGTCATCCGCATCCGCACGACACAGCCCGTCTCCGAGCCTTTCCTCGACCTCCTGGTCGAGCTGCAGTGGACCAATGGCCGCCTGGTGCGTGAATACACGTTCCTGCTGGACCCGCCCGAGTACAAGGGCCCGCAGGCGATCGCGGCTGCGCCAGTGACCAAGCCGGCTGCGCTCGAAGCCCAGCCGTTGCCGCCGATGGAGGCGAAGCCCGAGCCGCAGCCGGCTCCGGCTGAGCCCGCGAAGGAGCCTGCTGTCGCGGTCGCTCCTGCTCCCGCTGCGCCTGGGACGGCGACTTACGAAGTACAGAAAGGCGACACCTTGGGCCTGATCGCCCGGCAGCACCTGCCGCCCGGCGTGAGCCTGAACCAGATGTTGATCGCCATCTACCGCGCCAACCAGGACGCCTTCATCCGCGAAAACATCAACCTGGTGCGCGCGGGGCGCATTCTCACCATACCGGGCGCCGACAGCATCGGCACGATTACCGCCGACGAGGCGAACGGCCTGGTCCAGACGCATAAAACCGAGTTCGACGAATACCGCAGCCGACTGGCAGCGGCGCCCACGCGCGCTGACACAACGCCCGGCCAGCGCGCGGTCGCCGGCCAGATCGAGGCAAAGCCCGAAGCGCCCGCGCCGGGGGCGCAGCAGGACCAGTTGCGCCTCTCGAAGGCCGACCCGCAGAAGCCGGCTGCCCCGGGCACACGGGCGGCGAGCGAGGACGATGCAGTGGCCCGCGAGCGCGCGCTCAAGGAAGCGCAGTCGCGCGTCGCCGACCTCGAGAAGAACGTCGCCGATCTGCAAAAGCTCCTCGAGCTGAAGAACCAGCAGCTGGCCGAGCTCGAGAAGCGAGCGACGGCAAAGCCGGCGCCCGCGGTGCCTGCCCCGGCGCCCGAAAAACCCAAGGCCGAAGCCGTGAAGCCGGCACCGGCGCCCGAAGCGGCAAAGCCGGCGCCTCAAGCCGCCGCGCCGGCACCCGCGCCGATCCCGCCGAAGCCGGCGGCCGCGCCGGAAGCGAAGAAAGCCGAGCCGGCAGCGAAACCCAAGCCGAAGGCCGCGCCGCCGCCGGCGCCGAGCCTGCTCGACGAATTTCTCGAGAATCCGATCGCGCTCGCCGGTCTAGCGCTGGTGATTCTGCTGCTTGCGGGTTACGGCTACTGGTCTTGGCGCCGCAAGAAAGCCACGCAGGCGAAGTTCCAGGATAGCGTTCTCGGTGCGGCCGCAGGCGCGGGCGCGGGCGCAGGCGCGGCGTTCGGTGCGGCGGCCGGTGGCGCGGCGGCGCCGGGTGCGACCCAGCGCGCGCCGGGCGAGGCTGAGGAAGTCGATCCGATCGCCGAGGCCGACGTGTACATGGCGTACGGGCGCGACGCGCAGGCGGAAGAGATCCTGAAGGAAGCGCTGCAGAAGGACGCCAATCGCGTTCCGGTCCACGCCAAGCTCCTGGAAATCTACGCCAGCCGTCGCGATGCCAAAGCCTTCGAGCAGACGGCATTGAAGCTGAAGAACCTGACCGGCGGTTCCGGCCCCGAGTGGGAGAAGGCTGCGACGCTTGGCCGCTCCTTCGATCCTCAAAACGGGCTCTATGGCGGCGCTCCCGGAGCGCCCGCTGCGCCGACCGTGCCGGCCGCGGCCGCGGCGGCAGCTGCGGCGGCACCGACGCTCGACTTCGATCTGGGCGGCGCTACGACGCCCGGGGCCAGCGCTCCGGATATCACGCTCGACGAAGCGAAGAAGGCGGCCTCCGCACCGTCCGTCGATTTCGACCTAGGCGCGGCCACCCCCCCCGCCGCCACGGGCCGGGAAATGAGCGACTTTTCGCCGGGCGGCACCCTCATCATGGAAGAAAAGAAGCCCGAGTCCACGGTGGGCGGGCTCGACTTCGACCTTAATATCGGCGGCCCCGGCGAGAAAAAGCCCGAAAGGCCGGCCGCGCCACCGCCCTCGGCGTCCGCCGAGGGCACCGGCGGCCTGGATTTCGACCTGAATCTCGATTTGGGTGGCGGCGAAAAACCGGTGGAGCCCGAAAAGCCGGCTGCGGCACCGATGGACCTGTCATCGATCAGCCTGGACCTGGGGTCCGCTGGAGAGCCTTCGGGGACAGCCGCACCCAGCAACGACCCGAAATGGCAGGAAGTCGCGACCAAGCTCGACCTGGCGAAGGCGTACGAGGAAATGGGCGACAAGGACGGTGCGCGCGAGCTCCTCAACGAGGTGATGAAGGACGGCGACGCCACACAGAAGGGCCAGGCGCAGCAGCTGCTCGCGAAGCTGGGTTAACTGGGCCGGATCGCTCTAGGAATCGAATACGACGGCAGCCGTTTCCTGGGCTGGCAAACCCAGCCTGGCGGCGGCGCCGTGCAGGACGCGCTGGAGCGCGCATTGACCGCGATCGCCGCGGCGCCGATAAGCGTTACCGCTGCCGGAAGGACCGACCGGGGAGTTCACGCCCGCGCGCAGGTAGCGCACTTCGACACCGAGGCGGCGCGACCACAGTCGGCCTGGGTGCGCGGCGTGAACGCGCTGCTTCCCGATTCAGTGGCGGTGCTGTGGGCACGCGAGGTCGACGCCCAGTTCCACGCGCGCTACAGCGCGACAGCGCGCACCTACCGCTATGAATTGCTGAACCGCCCGGTGCGCGCGGCGCTTGCTGCCGGCCACATCGGCTGGTTCCACCTTCCGCTGGATATCGAGCGCATGCGCGAAGCCGCCCGATCGCTCGCCGGAGAGCACGATTTCTCCGCTTTCCGCTCGTCGGAATGCCAGGCGAAGACGCCGGTGCGCACGCTCCACTCGCTCGACATCGAGCGCCATGGCGAGCGCATCGATTTCGTGCTGCGCGCGAACGCCTTCCTGCACCACATGGTGCGCAACATTGTCGGAACCCTGGTGTACGTCGGCAAAGGCAAGCACCCGCCTGCTTGGGCCGGGGAGCTGCTCGATTCGCGCGACCGAGCCCGCGCCGCCCCTACCTTCGGCCCCGAGGGCCTGTACCTGGAGAAAATAGAATACGAGGCGAAATGGGGCCTGCCTCTGTGAGAACGCGCGTAAAGATCTGCGGCATCACGCGCAAGGACGACGCGCGCGCGGCCGCGCGCGCGGGCGCCGACGCTGTCGGCCTGGTGTTCTATCCGCGGAGCCCGCGGTTTCTGTCGGTCGAGCGCGCCGTCGAGATTCGCGACGCGCTGCCGCCATTCGTTCAGGCGGTGGCGCTGTTCGTCAATCCCGACGCGGCGCAGGTGGCGCAGGTCATCGGGCGCGTGCGGCCGGCCATGCTGCAGTTTCACGGCGAGGAGTCGCCGGAGTTCTGCGGGCAGTTCGGCGTGCCCTACATCAAGGCGTGCCGGGTTAAGCCAGGGGTCGATTTGCTAGAATACCTGCGCCCTTTTTCGCGCGCCTCGGCTTGGCTGTTGGACAGCCATGTTCCGGAATACGGCGGAGTAGGCGAGAGCTTCGACTGGTCGCTGGTGCCCGCCGCGGGCGATCATCCCCTCATCCTGTCCGGCGGGCTGGCACGCGATAACGTCGCAGACGCCATCCGCCGCGTGCGTCCTTGGGGAGTTGACGTTTCGAGCGGGGTGGAATCGGCGAAAGGCATCAAGGACGCCGCGAAGATCGCCGCCTTCATAGCAGAGGTCAGGAATGCGGATGTATGACTTGCCCGACGCGCGCGGGCATTTCGGCCCTTACGGCGGCGTGTTCGTCGCAGAGACGCTCACGGCGGCGCTCGAGGAGCTGCGCCTCGCCTACGAGCGCTCGCGCAAGGACCCCGAGTTCCAGGCCGAGTTCCGCTACGAGCTGAAGCACTACGTCGGCCGCCCGAGCCCCGTCTATCACGCGAAGCGCCTGTCGGCGCGCTGCGGCGGCGCGCAGATCTACATCAAGCGCGAGGACCTGAACCACACCGGCGCGCACAAGATCAACAACACCATCGGGCAGGCGCTGGTGGCGCGCAGCATGAAGAAACCGCGCGCGATCGCCGAGACGGGCGCCGGCATGCACGGGGTGGCGACCGCGACGGTGGCCGCGCGCTACGGCATGGAATGCGTCGTCTACATGGGCTCCGAGGACATCAAGCGCCAGTCCGCCAACGTGTACCGGATGAAGCTGCTCGGCGCCAAGGTGGTGCCCGTGGAGTCGGGCTCCAGGACCCTGAAGGACGCGCTCAACGAAGCCATGCGCGACTGGGTCACGAACGTCGAGAGCACCTTCTACATCATCGGCACCGTCGCCGGCCCGCACCCTTATCCGATGATGGTGCGCGACTTCCAGTCGGTCATCGGCGAAGAATGCCTGGTGCAGATGGAGGAGCTCGCGGGGCGCCAGCCCGATGCGATCATCGCCTGCGTGGGGGGCGGCTCGAACGCGATGGGCATCTTCTATCCGTACATCCTCTACGAGAAGACCCGGCTGATCGGCGTCGAAGCCGCGGGCGAAGGCCTCGCCAGCGGCAAGCATGCGGCCTCGCTTTGCGCCGGACGGCCGGGCGTGCTTCACGGAAACCGCACTTACCTGCTGCAGGACGCGAACGGCCAGATCACCGAGACGCATTCCATTTCGGCCGGCCTCGACTATCCCGGCGTCGGGCCCGAGCATGCCTGGCTCAAGGACAGCAAACGGGCGGAATACGTCGCGGTGAGCGACGAAGAGGCGCTCGGCGCCTTCCACGAGCTCTGCCGCTACGAAGGCATCATCCCGGCGCTGGAGTCGGCGCACGCGGTGGCGCATGCCATGAAGATCGCGCCGTCCATGCCGAAGCACGCGATCCTGCTCGTCAATCTCTCCGGCCGCGGCGACAAGGACATGCATACCGTCGCGGCGCGCGCGGGACTCGATTTCTGATGTCGCGCATCCAGGCGCGCTTCGAGGCGCTCGCGCGCGACCGGCGCAAGGCGCTCATTCCCTATATCACGGCCGGCGATCCGCATCCGGCGTTGACAGTGCCGCTGATGCGCGCGCTCGTCGAGGCGGGCGCCGACATCCTCGAGCTCGGCGTGCCCTTTTCCGACCCGATGGCCGACGGCCCGGTGATCCAGCGCGCCGGAGAGCGCGCGCTGAAGCACGGGGTCGGCCTTTCCGATGTTCTGGGTCTTGTAAGTCTATTCAGGAAAAACGACGCCGCGACGCCGGTCGTCCTCATGGGCTACGCCAACCCGGTCGAAGCGATGGGCGCGGAGCGCTTCATCGAAGCAGCGAAGGCGGCGGGCGTGGACGGCGTCATCGTGGTGGACTACCCGCCCGAAGAGTGCGGCGAGTTCGCCGCGGCTGCCAAGCGCGCCGGTATCGACCCGATATTCCTGCTCGCTCCCACCTCGACGGAGAAGAGGATCCAGGAAGTGGCGCGCATCGGCAGCGGCTACCTCTACTACGTCTCGCTGCGCGGGGTGACGGGCGCGGGGCATCTCGATTTCGCCGACGTGGCGGCCCGCATCCCGAAGATCCGGGCCGCGACCCGGCTGCCGATCGGCGTCGGTTTCGGCATCCGCGACGCGGATTCCGCGCGCCGCGTGGCCGAGACCGTGGACGCGGTGGTCATCGGCAGCCGTATCATCCAGGAAATCGAAGCAGGGAATCCCGATGAGGCGCCCGCCCGGGTGAAAGCGTTCCTCAAGCCGATCCGGCAGGCGCTCGACGCCTCGTTTAACCGATGAGCTGGCTGCAGAAGCTTCTTCCGCCGAAGATCCAGCGCACCGGCACCAGCGCACGCAAGACCGTGCCGGAGGGCCTCTGGACCAAGTGCGCCGCCTGCGACGCGGTGCTCTACAGCACCGACCTCGAGAAGAATCTGAACGTCTGCCCGAAATGCGGCCACCACGAGCGGCTCGGCGCGCGCCCGCGGCTCGATGCGCTGCTCGATCCCGACGGCCGCTTCGAAATCGGCGCCGAAGTGCTGCCCGTGGACTCGCTCAAGTTCAAGGACTCGCGGCGCTATCCCGAGCGCCTTTCCGAGGCCCAGGAGCAGACCGCCGAATCCGACGCGCTCGTCGTGATGCAGGGCTCGATCAAGGCCCTCGGCGTGGTGTGCGCGGCTTTCGAGTTCGACTTCATGGGCGGCTCGATGGGCTCGGTGGTGGGCGAGCGCTTCGTGCGCGGCGTGCGGGTGGCGATCGAGCAGAAGCTGCCCTTCGTGTGCGTCACCGCCTCGGGCGGCGCGCGCATGCAGGAGGGGCTGCTGTCGCTCGCGCAGATGGCGAAGACCACCGCGGCGCTCACCGACCTCGCCGAGCGCCGCCTGCCGTTCATCTCGGTGCTCGCCGATCCCACCATGGGCGGGGTGTCGGCGAGCTTCGCCATGATCGGCGACGTGGTGATCGCCGAGCCGAAGGCGCTCATCGGCTTCGCCGGCCCGCGGGTCATCGAGCAGACGGTGCGGCAGAAGCTGCCCGAAGGATTCCAGCGCGCCGAGTTCCTGCTGGAGAAAGGCGCGATCGACATGATCGTCGACCGCCGCCAGCTGCGCGACAAGCTGCACGCCCTCCTCAGCCTGCTGCAAGGACTGCCCGCCGACAGCGCCGCGTGACCCTGCTTGCCGATGTGGTGCGCACGTCGACGCAGGTAGCCGGGACCTCGAGCCGGCTCGCCAAGACCCGCCTGATCGCGGACTGCCTGCGCCGGCTGGATGCGGACGAAGTGGCAATCGCGCTGCCCTGCCTGAGCGGCGAGCTGCGGCAGGGCAAGCTCGCGCTCGGTTACGCGACCCTGCAGTCCTGCCTCGGCACGCCGGCTGCCGCGCCGAGCACCCGTTCTGAATGAAAACGCTCGACGACTGGCTGCGCTTCATCGAGCAGCAGCACCCGAAAACCATCGCGCTCGGGCTGGAGCGCGTCGCCGCCGTTTTCTCCAAGATGAGGATTCAGCTCGCAGCGCCCGTGATTACGGTCGGCGGAACCAACGGCAAGGGCTCCACCTCTGCGATGCTCGAGTGCATCCTGCGGTCGGCCGGCTACCGGACCGGGCTCTATACCTCGCCGCACCTCTTGCGCTACAACGAGCGCGTGCGCGTAAGCGGCGCCGAAGCGCACGACGGCGCGCTGTGCGAGGCTTTCGAGGCGGTCGAGCGTGCGCGCGGGCAGACCGCGCTCACCTATTTCGAGTTCGGCACGTTGGCCGCCTTTTGGCTGTTCTCAAGGGAGGAATTGGACGTAGTCATTCTCGAGGTCGGCCTCGGCGGTCGCCTCGACGCGGTCAACGTGCTCGACGCCGACTGCGCGGTACTGACCAGCGTGGGCATCGATCACGTGGACTATCTCGGCCCGACGCGCGAGGACATCGGCCGCGAAAAGGCCGGCATCTTTCGCGCCGGGCGTCCCGCCGTGATCGCCGAGCCCGACCCGCCGCGCTCGGTGGCGGAGGCGCTCGGCGAGAAGCTTTTCCTCGGCAAGGACTTCGGCTATCAGGCGGATCCGGGCCAGTGGAGCTACTGGGGACCCGCAGGCCGGCGCGCCGGGCTCGCCTATCCTGCGTTGCGCGGTACGATGCAGCTGCGCAACGCGGCGGCAGCGCTGTGCGCGCTCGAGCGCATGCGTGGCCGATTGCCGGTCGCGATGCAGGATATCCGGCAAGGGCTGGCGAGCGTCGAGCTGCCGGGTCGCTTCCAGGTGCTCCCCGGCAGGCCGCAGGTGATCCTCGACGTGGCGCATAACGCCGAGGCCGCAGCCACGCTCGCGCGCAACCTCGCCGACTCGGGATTCGCGCCGGAAACCCTGGCGGTGTGCGGCATGCTGCGCGACAAGGATATCGGCGCGGTGGTACGCGAGCTCGCCGCGCGCATCACGCGCTGGCATGTGGCTTCGCTGCCCGGACCGCGCGGCGCGACGGCCGACGAGATCGCCTCGCATATTCGCGACGCCGCCGTCGGAAAGTACGCGTCTCCCGCGGCAGCGTTCGCCGCCGCGAGGGAGCGCGCGGGCGAGAGTGATAAGATCGTCGTCTTCGGCTCCTTTCTCACCGTTGCCGACGTGATGGCATGGCTCAACAACAACAAGACGTCGATACGCTGAAGCGGCGCGGCCGCAGGAGACTCGTTGGCGCCGTCGCGCTCGTGCTGCTTGCGGTCATCGTCCTGCCGATGGTGTTCGATCCGGAGCCGCGCCACCCCGGCCCGCCGGTGAGCGTGCGCATTCCGGGCGAGGACGACACGCCGTTCAAGCCCAAAGCGGCACCCGACAAGCCGAAAGCGGTTCCCGAAAAAAAAGAGGCCGCAAAGCCGCCGGCCGAAAAAGCCGCAGCTCCGGCACCGGCCGAGCAGTTCATGGTGCCGGTGGGCGCTTACGCCAATCCGCAACCCGTCATCGCCAAGCTCGCCGCGGCGAAGCTGCCGTATTTCACCGAGGAAGTGCCGACCGCCAGGGGCAAGGTGACGCGCGTGCGCGCGGGGCCTTTCGCGAGCAAGGACGCCGCCGAAAAAGCGGCCGAGACGCTCAGGGGCCTTGGCTTGCAGCCCGGGACGGTGGCGGCCAAGGCGGGATGACCTGGCTCGATTACGCCGTGCTCGGCGTGATGGGCATTTCGGTGGCGTGGGGCATATGGCGCGGGCTGGTGCGCGAAGTGATGTCGCTCGCCGGCTGGGTGATCGCGTTTCTCGCCGCCAACCTGTTCGCGGCGCCGCTCGCGGAAACGCTGCCGCGCTCGATCTCGCCGCCCGAATTGCGCGTGCTGGTCGCCTTCGTGGGCGTCTTCATCCTCACGCTCGCGGTCACGAGCCTCGCCGGCCTGCTGCTCGCGAAAATGATCAAGGCGGTCGGGCTGGGAGGCCTGGACCGCACGCTCGGCGGCCTCTTCGGCGTGGCGCGCGGCGGGGTCATCGTGCTGGCGTTTGCGCTCCTCGCCGGCTTGACGCGGCTGCCGCTCGACCCCATATGGAAGGAATCGGCGTCGGGCCCGTGGCTGAGCCGCGCCGCGCTCGCCCTCAAGCCATGGCTGCCGCCCGCCTTCGGCGATCGCTTGAGATATCATTGATACTTAGCCACACCGGGAAAGCCTCCCTCCGATGTGCGGAATCCTAGGAGTCGTCGCACAATCGCCCGTCAATCAGCTGCTCTACGACGGGTTGCTTCTGCTGCAGCACCGGGGCCAGGATGCGGCGGGCATCGTCACGAGCGAGCGCAACTCGTTCCACATGCACAAGGCGCCGGGCATGGTGCGCGACGTGTTCCGCACGCGCAACATGCTCTCTCTCCCGGGCAACATGGGCATCGCCCATTGCCGCTATCCGACCGCGGGTTCGGCGTTCAGCTCTGCCGAGGCGCAGCCGTTCTACGTCAACTCGCCCTTCGGCATCGTCCTCGGCCACAACGGCAACCTGACGAACGCCCTGCAGCTCAAGGACGAGATGTTCCGCACCGACCTGCGGCACATCAACACCGGCTCGGACTCCGAGGTGCTGGTCAACGTGCTGGCCCACGAGCTGGAGCACGCCTCCGTCAAGCTGCGCCTGGAGCCGCAGACGATCTTCACCGCGGTGGCGAACGTGCACCGCCGCGTGCGCGGCGCGTATGCCGTGGTCGCCATGATCGCCGGCTATGGCGTGCTCGCGTTCCGCGATCCCTTCGGCATCCGGCCGGCGGTCATCGGCTACAACGAGACGCCGCACGGCACCGAGTACATGGTGGCTTCCGAATCGGTCGCGCTCGATGCCAACGGCTTTCGCGTGCTGCGCGACGTGGCGCCCGGAGAAGCGGTGTTCATCGACGAGGACGGCAATTTCTACAGCCAGCAGTGCGCGCCGAAGTCGAGCCTGAACCCCTGCATCTTCGAGTACGTCTATCTGGCGAGGCCGGATTCGCTCATCGACGGCGCCTCGGTGTACGAGACGCGGCTCCACATGGGCGAGAAGCTCGCGCAGAAGATTCGCCGGCAGCACCGGCATCTGCAGGTCGACGTGGTGATCCCGATCCCCGACTCCAGCCGCCCGTCTGCGCTGCAGCTCGCCCACGGGCTGGGCGTGCCCTACCGGGAGGGCTTCGTCAAGAACCGCTACATCGGGCGCACCTTCATCATGCCGGGCCACGCGGTGCGCTCGCGCTCGGTGCGCCAGAAGCTCAACCCCATGTCGATGGAGTTCGCCGGCAAGAACGTGCTGCTGGTGGACGACTCCATCGTGCGCGGAACGACGAGCCGCGAGATCGTGCAGATGGCGCGCGACTCTGGCGCGCGCAAGGTGTTCTTCGCCTCGGCGGCCCCGCCGGTGCGCTTCCCCAACGTCTACGGCATCGACATGCCGACGCGCGCGGAGCTGATCGCGGCGCACCGCAGTGAGGAGGAGGTGGCGCGCGAGATCGGCGCCGACGCGCTGGTCTACCAGGACCTCGACGAGCTCAAGGAGGCCGTGCGGCGCGCGAACCCGCGGCTCACCAGCTTCGAGACCTCCTGCTTCGACGGGGTTTACATCACCGGCGACATCACCAGCGACTACCTGCGCTCGATCGAGATCCAGCGCGACGCCAAGCGCGACTCCAGCGACGACGACGCCCCGCAGCTCGATTTGAATTTGGCCGCCTGATATAATTCCTTCTTCGCGCCGATTTGAGCCACAGCTTGCGGGCGCGTAACAAATTCCGCTAAAGCGTGCCGAGAAACCCGGTTCGCTTTGCAGAGGACCGGGTTTTTTTATGGACAAAAAGCTAGAGCTGGCCACGCAGGGAGTGCGCGCCGGCCAGATGCGCACCGAGTTCCAGGAGCACGCCGAGGCGCTGTTTCTCACGTCGAGCTTCGTGTTCGACAATGCGGCGCAGGCGCAGGCACGCTTCGGCGGCGAGCCCGGCCAGGTGTACTCCCGCTACACCAATCCCACGGTGTCGATGTTCCAGGATCGCCTGGCGGCGCTCGAAGGCGCGGAAGCGTGCATCGCCACCTCGTCCGGCATGTCGGCCATCCTCGCGACCGTCATGTCGCTGCTGAGAAGCGGCGACCACATCGTGTGCTCGGGCGCGGTGTTCGGCGCCACGGTTCAGCTCTTCAGCAATTACTTCGGGCGCTTCGGCGTCGAGACCACGTTCGTCTCGCCGACGCGCGTCGAAGAGTGGGAAAGGGCGCTGCGCAAGAATACGCGCTTGTTCTTCCTCGAGACGCCGTCGAACCCGCTGACCGAGGTCTCGGACATTGCCGCGCTCGCCGCGCTGGCGAAAAAGGCCGGCGCGCTGCTCGCCGTGGACAACGTGCTCTGCACTCCGGTGCTGCAGCGGCCGATCGAGCTCGGCGCCGACCTCGTGATCCACTCCGCCACCAAGCATCTCGACGGCCAGGGCCGGGTGCTCGGCGGCGCGGTGCTCGGCCCGGCCGCGCTGGTGAACGAGCACATGGTCCCGTTCCTGCGCACCGCGGGGCCGTCGCTCTCGCCGTTCAATGCCTGGGTGATCCTCAAGGGGCTCGAGACGCTCGAGCTTCGCATGCGAGCCCAGTCGGCGGCCGCGCTCGAGCTGGCGCACTGGCTGGAGGGCCACCCGGCCGTTGCCCGCGTGCATTACCCGGGACTCGAGTCGCACCCGCAGCACGCGCTCGCCAGGCGCCAGCAGCGGGCCGGCGGCGCCGTGCTGTCGTTCGAGGTGAAGGGAGGCAGGGCGGAAGCCTGGAAGCTGATCGACGCCACGCGCCTGATCTCCATTACGGCGAACCTGGGCGATGTGAAGAGCACGATCACGCACCCCGCCACTACGACGCACGGCCGCATCTCGCCCGAGGCGCGCGCGGCGGCCGGCATCACCGAAGCACTGGTCCGGTTGGCCGTCGGCCTGGAGGCGGTTTCGGACCTCAAGACAGACTTGGAGCGCGGCCTATCGTAGGATAAGCCGCGTGCCTAGAGCACTCACTTTCGCGCAGGCGGCCGTGCTGGCGGCCGCCTACTTCGCGGCGGCCAAGCTTGCGCTCGTGCTCGCGATACCGCCCGGCTATGCGAGCCCGATCTGGCCAGGCTCGGGCATCGCGCTCGCCGGGCTGCTGCTCGGCGGCAATCGGCTCTGGCCCGCGATCTGGCTGGCGAGCCTGGCCGCGAACTACACGATCGAGGCCTCGGTTCTCGCTGCCGCGGTGATCGCCACCGGCAGCGCGCTGCAGGCGATCGTGGGTGCGGAGCTCGTCCGGCGCTACGTCGGCGTGCGCAATCATTTCCGCCGACCCGGGCAGGTCTTCAAGTTCGTCGCAGTCGCCGCGCTGGTGTCCACGATCGCGCCGACCTGCGCGCTCCTTCCGCTCGCCCTGAAGCATCCGATCGGCGGCATGGAGCTTTTCTGGAACTGGTGGACCTGGTGGCAGGGCGACGCGACCGGAATGATCCTGGTCGCGCCGCTCATCCTGAGCTGGGCCGTGCCGGGAACGCTGCGCTGGACACGCGAGAAGGTCATGGAGGCCGTGCTGCTCGCATTGCTGCTGCTCGCCGCCACCCATGTGGTCTTCAGCGGCGGCGGCGAGGGCAGGCCGGCTTACGGCACGAGCTTCCTGATCGTGCCTTTCGTCGTGTGGGTGGCCTTCCGCTTCAGCCAGCGCGAGGTCACGACGGCCGTTGCCGCGATCTCGGCCATCGCAGTCTGGTACACCTTGCAGCGCCACCTCGGGCCGTTCTCCGCGCCGCACGTCAACGAGTCGCTGCTCCTGCTGCTGGTATTCGTGAGCACGGTGGTCTTCACCGGCCTGGTGCTATCGGCGGTTCTCGGACAGCTCGACGAGGCGCTCGCCGAGCTGCGCACGCGGCAGCGGGAGCTCGAGCAGCGCGTCAGCGAGCGCACCCAAGACCTGGAGCAGGCCAACCGCCGGCTGCAGGACGATATCGCCGCGCGCGCGCGTACCGAGGGCATGCTCGCCGACAGCGAGCGCCGGTTCCGGCTCATGGTGGAGAGCGTAGTGGACTACGCGATCTTCATGCTCGACGCCGAAGGGCACGTGGCGAGCTGGAACCCGGGCGCGCAGCGCATCTCCGGCTACGCGGCCGACGAGGTCATGGGCCGGCACTTCTCGCGTTTCTACCCGCCCGAAGAGGTCGCGCGCCGCAAGCCGCAGTGGGAGCTCGAGCTCGCGGCGGCCGATGGCCGCTTCGAGGAGGAAGGCTGGCGCGTGCGCAAGGACGGCTCGACGTACTGGGCGAACGTGGTCATCACGGCGGTGCGCGACGACACGGGAGCGTTGCTCGGCTTCGCCAAGGTGGTGCGCGACCTCACCGAGCGCAACCGCGTCGAGGCCGAGCTGATCCGCGCCAAGGTGGCGGCGGAGCGCGCGAGCGAGGCGAAGTCGCAGTTTCTCGCCAACATGTCGCACGAGCTGCGCACCCCGCTCAACAGCCTGCTGATCCTCGCGCGGCTGCTCGCCGACAACATCGGCGGCAACCTCACCCCGAAGCAGGTGCAGTTCGCGCAGACCATCTACGGCTCGGGCATGGATCTGCTGTCGCTCATCAACGATCTGCTCGACCTGGCGAAGATCGAGTCGGGCGCGATCACCACGATGAATATCGCCCCCGCGCGGCTGGACGAGCTGCGCGGCGACATGGAGCGCACCTTCCGCCAGATGGCGCAGGACCGGCGCCTGCAATTCACCATCACGCTCGACCCGGCACTGCCGCCGCTGATCCGCACCGACATGCCCCGGTTGAAGCAGGTGCTCAAGAACCTCCTCTCGAACGCGTTCAAGTTCACCAAGCAGGGCAGCGTCGAGCTGCGGGTCGCGCCCGCCGAGGCCGGTCGCATCGCGTTCGCCGTCATCGATACCGGCATCGGCATTCCGCCGGACAAGCAGCGGATCATCTTCGAGGCGTTCCAGCAGGCCGATGGCACGACGAGCCGCCAGTACGGCGGGACCGGGCTCGGCCTCTCGATCAGCCGCGAGCTCACCCGGCTGCTCGGCGGCGAGCTCCGCGTCGCGAGCGAGCTGGGCAAGGGCAGCACCTTCACCCTCTACCTGCCCGCTTCCGACAAGGTCTCGGCGCTCGCCGCTTGAAGGTCCTCGTTCTCGGCGCAGGCGGATTCATCGACGGGCATGCGGCTGCCGCATTGCGCGCCGCCGGCCACCAGGTGGTGGCCGGCAGGCTCGATTTCGAGCGCGCGGCGAAGCCGGAGGACTGGCTGGCGAGCGTGCAAGGCATGGATGCGGTCGTCAACGCGGTCGGCATCATTCGCGAAAGCGGCGGCCGGACGTTCAACGCGCTGCATTACGCCGCGCCGCGCGCCTTGTTCGACGCCTGCGCGAGCGCCGGCGTGCGCCGGGTCCTGCAGGTCTCTGCGCTCGGCGCGGCGATCTACGTCATCAGGCGCTGGCTATGGCGCCTGCAGATGGGGTTGATCGTCGCCTACAGCGCCCTCATCGCCGTCGGGTTGCCTGAGCTCTGGCTGCATCCCTTCGGTCCGCTCCTGAAGAACCTGCCGATGCTGGCGGCCATCATGGCGCTGCACGAGCTGGAGGAGCGCGGCTAATGGAGTACCTCGTCGTCAAATGGCTGCACGTACTGTCGTCGACGGTGCTCTTCGGCACCGGGCTCGGCTCGGCGTTCTACATGTTCACGACCAACCGCAGCGGCGACGTGCGCGCCATCGCGGTGGTGGCTCGGCGGGTAGTGATTGCGGACTGGCTGTTTACCGCGCCGACCGCCGTCCTGCAGCCGCTTACGGGCTTCTGGCTGGTCTACCTCGGCAACCTGCAGTGGACCGCGGGATGGATCCTCTGGTCGCTCGTGCTCTACGTGTTCGCGGGCGCCTGCTGGCTGCCGGTGGTCTGGATCCAGATCCGCATGGCCGCGATGGCCGAGCGCGCCGCCGCGTCCGGCGAGCCGCTACCGCCGCTCTTCTGGCGCTACCACGCGATATGGACGTCGCTCGGCTGGCCGGCGTTTATCGCGTTCATCGCGATCTTCTACCTGATGGTGGTCAGGCCGGCGATTTAGCGCTGCGCCGAGCGCGTGCCGCAATCAGGCGCCGCCGATGCCGCGCACGATGCGCCCGGTGCCGGCGCAGTTGCGGCATTCTTCGCCACGCGGCGTCTTGCCGCTGCCCTTGCATTCCGCGCAGATGTCCTCGCCTGTGCCGGGCGTGCCCGGCGGCGCTTCGTCGCCGGGGCTCATCGGAGCGGAAGGCTGCGGACTCAGGCTTCCTCCTGCTGCGTCGCGCCCATCAGCTCCTGCTTGCGCTCCTTCATGCGCTGCGCGAGGTCCTCGAAGCCGAGATCGGTCTTTTTCGCCTGCGCGAACATCTCGTCCTCTTCCTCCTTGACGTGATGCTTGACGTACTCGCCGAGCACGGTGAACGTGGCGTGCAGGTTCGGATCGTCCGGCCCCATGTTCTCGAGCTGCTCGATCAGCATCTTGGCGGTCTCGTGCTCCACCAGGGCCTCGTTCATGATGTCTTCGTCGTCGATCGCGTCGCGCACCGCGGGGTAGAAGATCTCCTCTTCCAGCGTGGCGTGCACCTTGAGCTCCTCGCACACCGTCTCCACCACTTTCTTGATCGTCTCGGTGTCCTCGCGGTCCAGCTTCTCGAACTCCTTGAACGCCTTCTGCACCTTGGCGTGGTCCTCCTTCAGCATCTCGAGGGCCCCGGCGGCCTTCGTCTTGCTCTTCGGCATGTCGCTTTCCTTTCTGGATTGGCGAAAGGGGCAGAGCAACACCCGTACCGGACCGAAAAAGGGGTCGAAAAAGGGGTCAGAGCAATTTTCCTGTAACACGCGTAGTTGAGCAAAGCGTTACAGGAAAATTGCTCTGACCCCTTTTTTACCGCCGGGGGTAAGAATTACTGTTTGAACTTCACCAGGCGCGGCTCGGCCGCGCCGATCTCGAGATAGCCGCCGGCCCCGTACCAGTCGGGAAGCACCCAGCGCTCCCGCGCCCGGCCGTCCACCTCGAGGCGGTGGCGCCCCGGGCGGTGCGTATGGCCGTGGACCAGCCGGTCGGTCCCGTGCCGGCGCAGCGCCTCGGCGACCGCGGCGTCGTTGACGTCCATGATGTCGGCCGGCTTCGCCTGGATCACGGCCTTGCTCTTTTCGCGCAGCCCGAGGATCAGGCCGCGGCGCTCCTCGCGCGGCTTGCCGAGGAACTCGCGCTGCCATTCCGCCGAGCGCGCCACGCGCCGCCAGGCCTGGTAATCGTGGTCGTCGGTGCAGAGGGTGTCGCCGTGAACGAGAAGCGTTTTCACGCCATGAATGTCGTGCACGCTCGGGTCGGGCAGAAGCCGGGCCCCGGTCGCCGCGCAAAAGCGCTCGCCCATCAGGAAGTCGCGGTTACCGTGCATCACGTAAAGCGCCACGCCGTGCTGTGAGAGGCCGCGCAGCATCCCGGCCATCACGGCATTGAACGGCGCTTCGAGGTCATCGTCGCCGATCCAGTACTCGAACAGATCGCCGAGGACGTACAAGGCCTGCGCCGAGCGCGCCGGGCCCTCGAGGAAATCGATGAAGCGCTCGTTCGCCTCCGGCCGCTCTTCGCTCAGATGCAGATCTGAAATGAAAAGCGCGGCCGCCAAGACTACTTCTTCGCGCCCACCACCGTCATCGACTCGATCACGACCGGCTGCTTCGGCACGTCGCTGCCGAAGGGCCCGCCGGCGCCGGTCGGCGTCTTGGCGATCTTCATCACTACGTCCATGCCGTCGACCACCTTGCCGAACACCGCGTAGCCCCAGCCGTCTTGCGCCCGCTCGGCGTTGAGGAAGCCGTTGTTGCTGACGTTGATGAAGAATTGCGCGGAGGCGGAATGCGGATCCGGCGTGCGCGCCATGGCGATCGTACCGAGGTCGTTCTTGAGCCCGTTCTTCGCCTCGTTCGGCACCGGCGGACGGGTTCTCTTCTCCCGGTAGCTGCCGCCCTCGTAGCCGCCGCCCTGGATCATGAAGCGGTTGATGACGCGGTGGAATACCGTACCGTTGTAGTGGCCGTCCTTGACGTACTGCAGGAAGTTTTCGACCGTCTTGGGCGCCTTGGCGGGATACAGCTCGAGGCGAATGGTGCCGAGACTGGTGCGCACGTCGACTTGCGGGTCGGCCGCCAGGGCGCCGCCCGGCACGACCGCCATGCCAAGGATGAAAAAATGCTTGAGCTTCATGCGGCTCCTTCGTAGATGATTTTCCAGCGCGCGCCTTCCTTGACCCAGTACTGGCGCTTGCGCATGACGTTGGACAGCCCATTCGAGCGGTAATCCTGGTCGAAGGTCACGACCACGAAATCGCTCTGGCGGGGGTAGCGGAGCATGGCGACGCGCGATAAGCCGACCTTGATCCAGCTCCTCGCCCCATTCACCTTGCCCTTGTGCGCCGCCCATGCGGCGAGGTCCTGCCTGCCGGTGCGGAACTGGGACGAATAATGCTCGAGATATTTCGCGGTGTTGCGGCTTTGCCAGTCGGCGCGCCATTGCTCGAGCGCGGCCGCAAGCGAACGCCGGTCCATCTCCACCGCGGCAGGGTCGGCCCATTCCACCTCGTCGGCGATGATCACCGGCGTTTGACCGACCTGAACATAGCGCGCGACCGCATCGAGATCCGAGTTGGCGAGCACGATGCACCCGTCGCTCGCGCGCGGCGGGCGGCTGTAGACGTCGGACGGCACGCCGTGCAGCCAGATGCCGAAGCCGTTGCGCCCCAGCCGCTTGTCCCATTCGTTCGGGTAGTTGATCGGAAAGGCGCCCGAGCCGTAAAAATCCGTGAGCTTGCTGCGCGGCAGGTTTGCCGTGACGTGGTACACGCCCACGGGAGTCCTCTGGTCGCCTTCGCGCGTCTTCTCGATGCCGTTCTTGCCGAGCGTCACGTAGTAGTCGGCCACCAGGCGTGGACGGCCCGCATCGTTAGCGAACACGTAGAGGCGCGAGCGCCGCGAATCGACCAGGAAGGCGTGCTTCTGATCGGGGTGCAACTGCAGGACTTGGCGGGGCACGCGGTCATCGGAGGGGCGCTGGCGCCGCGCGCCGAGCCTGGCGAGGGCCTCGGCGCGCAGGCCGTCGATTTTCTCGGGCGGGACGTTCTTCGTCACGTTGCCGAAGGTCGCGAGCGGCCGGGCTCGGGCAAGCAGCAGGTCGCCGCGCACGAGGTGCGCGAGGCGGAAGTTCGGGTGGTCGGCGATCAGCGCATCCACCCGCTTCAGCGCCTGCTCGAGCCGGTTCGCCTCGATCGACTGGAACACCGCGGAAAGGCGATCTTCGGGAGTCGGGCCGGCGAACGCGGAAACCGCGAAAGCCGCCGCGGCGAGCAACCAGGCGAGGCGCATCAGCCGGACTTCTCCTGCTGGATCTGCCAGCGCCCGTCGGGTGACTTCACCAGCACGAGGGTCTTGGTGCTGTTTGCCCTGAGCTTGTCGGAGCGGTACGCCTGCCTGAAGCTCACGGTCGCCTGGTTTGCGCCGTTCATGGTGACCTTCGCCGAGCTCACGCCGACCGAGATCGATTTCGGCGCCTCGATGCGCGCGCGCCGGGCTTTTTCCCACGCGGCGCGCGGCTCGCCGCCGGGCGTCTTGAAGTCCTTGGCGTAGTAGGCGAGGTAGGCATCGACGTCCTTCTTCGACCAGGCCTGCGCCCAGCCGTTTACCGTCTTCAGGATTTCGGCGGTGGCATCGGCGGCCGGGGCCGGCTTCTCCGGAACGGGCTTAGGCTTCTCGGGCTCCTTTTGGGCCACGACGACGGGCGGCTTCGCCGGTTCCTTGACTGCGGCCGCGACGGGGGTCGGGCCGCGGGAGATCTCGCGCACCAGCGAAAGCTTGTTTTGCGCGCCGGTGTTGGTCTTGTCGAGCTGCAGCGCCTTGTCGTACGCCTGGCTCGCGAGCTTGGCGTACACGTCGCCGAGGTTCTCGTATGCGGTGGCGTAGCTCGGATGCGTGCGGATCGACTGCTCGAGCGCAGTGCGCGCCTTTTCGTATTGGCCCTGGGCGGCGTAGATCACGGCAAGGTTGTTGTAGGGCTCGGGAAGCTCGGGAAAATCCTGCGTGAGCTTGGTGAAGATCTCGATCGCTTCCTTGGTTTTGCCTTGCTCCGTGAAGATCACGCCCTTGAGGAAGCGGGCCTGGGGGTCGCGCGGCTTGGCGGCGAGCGCCTGGTTCACGCGCTCGAGCGCCCGCTGATGCTGCCCCGCCTTCAGGAGGGCATTCGCGTCCTGGAGCTCGTCGCCCCGCGCCGCGCCGGCGCCGAGCGAGGCGCACACGGCAAACGCAATGAAGCCCCGCCTGAGCGTGGCCCGCGGGGCGGCTGGAATCTGCATTGTGTTATATTTTCAAGGCCCTACGTAAGTGTCGCATTCTAGACCAAGCCCCGCGGCTCCACAACCTTTCAGGGCATGCTGAAGATCCATAATTCCCTCGGCAGAACCAAGCAGGACTTCGCTCCGATGCGCGCCGGCGAAGTGCGCATGTACGTCTGCGGCATGACGGTCTACGACTACTGCCATCTCGGCCACGCCCGCGTGCTCGTCGTGTTCGATATCGTGCGGCGCTGGCTGCGCGCCAGCGGCTACCGCGTGACGTACGTGCGCAACGTCACGGACATCGACGACAAGATCATCCGCAGGGCGGCCGAGAGCGGGGAGTCGACCGACTCGCTGACGGCGCGCTTCATCCGGTACATGCAGGAGGATGCGGCGGCGCTCGGCGTCGAGCCGCCCGATCACGAGCCGCGCGCCACCGCGTATGTGCCGCAGATGCTGAAAATGATTGAAGAATTACAACAAAAAGGACTTGCCTACCAGGCGGCCTCGGGTGACGTGAATTTCGCGGTGCGGCGCTTTCCGGGCTACGGCAAGCTCTCCGGAAAATCGCTCGACGAGCTGCGCGCGGGCGAGCGCGTCGACATCGATACGGCGAAGGAGGACCCGCTCGACTTCGTGCTCTGGAAGCGCTCCAAGCCCGACGAGCCGAAATGGCCGTCCGCCTGGGGCGAGGGCCGGCCGGGGTGGCACATCGAGTGCTCCGCGATGGGCTGCACGCTGCTCGGCGAGCATTTCGACATTCACGGCGGCGGCCAGGACCTGCAGTTCCCGCACCACGAGAACGAGATCGCGCAGTCCGAGGGCGCCAACGGCGTGCCGTTCGTCAACTACTGGATGCACAACGGCTTCGTGCGCGTCGACGAGGAGAAGATGTCCAAGTCGCTCGGCAACTTCTTCACCGTGCGCGACATCCTGAAAAAGTTCGACCCCGAGGTGGTGCGCTTCTTCATCCTGCGCGCGCATTACCGCAGCCCGCTCAACTACTCGGACGTGCACATGGAGGACGCGAAGAGCGCGCTGGCCCGCCTGTATACCGCCTTGAAAGACGCAGGACAGGGGGAGGTGAAGGTGGATTGGAGCGAGCCGCACGCGCAGCGCTTCAAGCAGGCGATGGACGACGACTTCGGCACGCCGGAAGCGGTCGCGGTGCTGTTCGATCTCGCCAACCGGGTGAACGCCGGCGAGAAGGCGCTTGCGCCGCAGTTGCGCGCGCTGGGCGGCGTGCTTGGATTGCTGCAGCGCGATGCCGAGGATTTCCTTCAAGCACTGCCCGAGGGGCTCACTAAGGAAGCGATAGAAGCCGCCATCGCGGCGCGCGCGGAGGCGAGGAAGCGCCGCGACTTCGCCGAGGCCGATCGCATTCGGAGGGAGCTCGAAGCAAAAGGCATCATCCTGGAAGACAGCGGCGGCAAGACAACCTGGCGCAGGAAGTAATGAGGCGAAATTCCTCTTTACTGTGACGTCGGGCGGCGCATAGATTCTGCGTCTTGAAGCCGCTTTCTCGCATTGTGGTCGGCAACCCGGCCAATCCCCGCCGGGCAGTGATGATTCACTCGCTCGCGATGGACCGCAGTTTCTGGCGGCCGGTGGCGGAGCGGATGGACTGCGCAGTGCTCCTCTACGACTGCACCGGGCACGGGGAATCGGCCAAGCCGGCCGGTCCCTGCACAGTGGAGGGCTTTGCCGACGACCTCGCGCGTCTATTGGACTCGGTCGGCTGGCAGCGAGCGCTGATCGCCGGCGCGTCGATGGGCGGCTGCGTCGCCCTCGCATTCGCGGCCAAGCATCCGGCGCGCGCCGCCGCGCTCGGCCTCGTCGACACCACGGCATGGTACGGCCCCGAGGCACCGCGGCAGTGGGAGGAGCGCGCGCAAAAGGCGCTCAATGGCGGGTTGCAAGCGCTGGGGGATTTCCAGGTGACGCGCGACGTCAATGCCTACGCGGCGAGCTGCCGCATGCTCGGCGCGGCGGACTTGCGGCAATCGCTTGCTCGGCTGAGCGTGCCGACCGCGGTGCTCGTCGGCGAAGAAGACTATGCGACGCCGGTCGCCATGGCCGAAGCGCTGCACCGGGGCATCGCCGGGTCCACGCTCACGGTACTGAAAAACGCGCGCCACCTCACGCCGCTCGAGAGGCCCGGTGAAGTCGCCGCCGGCCTGCGGCGGCTGCTCTCGCCGGTCGCCGTCGCATGAGCCCGTTCGAGCTCGCCGAGCCGGATTCGCTTTCCCAGGCGATCGCCTTGCTGGACGGCGAGGGGGCGCGCGCGCTTTCGGGCGGCACGGCGCTCATGCTGATGATGAAGGCGGGCGTGCTGCGGCCGTCGCGCCTCGTCAGCTTGCGCAAATTGAGCCTTCAGACCATCGAAACCGGCCAGGGCGGAGCATTGCGCGTCGGCGCGATGAGCACGCTGCGCGACCTGGAGCGCTCCGCTGCGGTGAAGACGGGCTGGCCGGTGATTACCCGCACACTGCGCACGCTCTCCAACGTGAGAGTGCGCAATGTCGCGACGGTGGGCGGCGCGCTCGCGCACGCCGACCCGCACATGGATCTGCCGCCGCTGCTCGGCGCGCTCGGCGCGCGCGTAACCATCGTCGGGCCGCGCGGCGAGCGCAGCGCGCCGATCGAGTCTCTGTACGCCGGTTACCTGGAAACCACCCTGCAGCGCGGCGAGCTCATCACGCGGCTGGAGGTCCCCGCGCTCGGAAAGCGCCGGGCCGCGTACCTTAAATGCACCACGCGCTCGGCGGATGACTGGCCGGCGCTCGGCATGGCGGTGGTGCTCGACGGCGAAGAAGCGAGAGTCTGGATGAGCGCGGCGACCGACAAGCCTACGCGCCTGCTTGCCGCGGAAAAGATCCTGAAGGGCAAGCTCACAGACGGGAAGGCGTTGAGGCAGGCGGGCGAAGCGGCCGCGGAGGAAGTGCAGATCGAGAGCGACCTGCACGGCTCGGCGGCCTATAAGAGGCAGCTGATCCGCGTCTACCTCGCACGCACGGTCCATGAAGCGCGCAACGCAGTCCACTGAAACGCCGCAGGTCGGGCGCTCCGTGCCGCGGCTCGAGTCGTGGCTCAAGGTGACCGGCCGCGCCGAGTACGTGCACAACCTGCGCCTGCCCGGCATGCTGTACGGCAAGATCTTCCGCAGCAGCGTCGCGCACGGCCGGATCAAGCGCATCGACGTGAGCGCGGCGCAGGCGCTGGGCGGCGTGCATCGCGTCGTGACCGGCGAAGATGTCCGCAAGCTGGTCGCCGAGCCGTATTACGGGCCGGCGTTCCACGATCAGCCGGTGCTCGCGCTCGACAAGGTGCGCTACGTCGGCGAGCCGGTCGCCGTGGTGCTCGCCTCCGACCCGCACGTGGCCGAAGAGGCCGCCCACTTGATCGTGGCGGAGTACGAGGAGCTGCCGGCGGTGTACGACGAGGTGGAGGCGATGAGCTCCAAGGCGATCGTGCACGACACGCTCAAGCCCGCCGGCACTTTCCCCGACCTCAAGCACCTGAAGGGCAGGACCAACACCAACGTCGCGCTCGATTTTCACCTGCGCCGCGGCGACGTGCAGAAGGCGTTCGCCGCCGGACACCGCATCTTCGAGCACAGCTTCCGCACGCAGCAGGTGATGCACACGCCGCTGGAGCCGCTCGTCTCGGTCGCCGAGTCGACCGAGAGCTCGCTCACCCTCCATACCGCGTCGCAGAGCCCGTCGTTCGTGCGCAGCGAGGTGGCGCGCCTGCTCGCCTGGCCGGAGAACCGCATCCGCGTGCGCGTGCCGTATCTCGGCGGCGGCTTCGGCGCCAAGCTCTACATCAAGCTCGAGGCGCTGGTCGCGGTGCTCACGCTGCTCACCCGCAGGCCCGTGAAGATCTCGCTCACCATGGAGGAGCAGTTCTTCACCATCACCAAGCATGCCAGCACTTTCCGCATCAAGAGCGCCGTCGCGCCGGACGGGCATGTGGTGGCGCGCGAGTGCGAGGTCTGGTGGAACGGCGGCGCCTACGCCGACATCGGGCCGCGCATCACGCAGAAATCCGGCTTCACCGCGGCCGGGCCCTACGACATCGACAACGTGCTCATCGATTCGTACGCGCTCTACACCAACCTGCCGCCGGCGGGGGCGCTGCGCGGCTTCGGCATCCAGCAGCTGGTGTGGGCGTACGAGAGCCACACCGACATGATGGCGCGCGCGCTCGGCGCCGACCCGGTCGAGTTCCGCCGCCGCAACCTGCTGCGCGACGGGCGCCCGCAGGCCACCGGCACGGTGATGCGGGATGCCGCGCTCGAGAAGGTATTGGACAGGGTTTGCGTTCTTCTCGACTGGAGCAAACCCTTCGATCGCGGCGCCGGCAGCGTGCGGCGCGGGCGCGGCATTGCGATCGGTTTCAAGGCCTGCGTGTCGCCGACGACTTCGGTGGCGGCCGTCAACGTGAACGCGGACGGCAGCTGCACCGTCTACTGCAGCACGACGGACATGGGCCAGGGCTCGGACACCGCGATGGCGCAAATCGCCGGCGAGGTGCTCAATAGGGCGACCGAGTCTGTCAGCGTGGTGCACTCGGATACCGGCGTCACGCCTTACGACATGGCGACGCTCGGCTCGCGCTCGCTGTTCCACATGGGGAACGCGGTGAAGCTCGCCGCGGAAGACGCAAGACGGAAGCTGGATCAGTTGAAAAGCGAGCTCGGCCTTTCCGCCGAGGCCGAGATCGGGGAGATCTTCAAGAAGAAGTACGGCATGCAGGCGGGCAACGTGCTCGGCACGGGAAGCTACGTTCCCACGTACAAGTCGCCCGACCAGAACGGGCTCACCGACAACGCGACGCCGTTCTGGATGGTGGGCGGCAGCGGCGTCGAGCTCGAGGTCGACACGCAGACCGGCCGCGTGCGCATCACGCGGCTGGTGAACGTCGCCGACGTCGGCACGCCGATCAATCCGAAGATCGTCGAGACGCAGCTCTCCGGCGCCTCGATCATGCAGCTCGGATTCACGCTGTTCGAGAAGATGCAGTTCGACGCCAGCGGCCAGCTGCGCAACGCGTCGCTCGCCGAGTACAAGATCCCGGGCTTCCTCGACATCCCGGAAGCCATCATCAACGAGGCCGTGGTTGCCGAGCAGAAAACCGGCCCCTTCGGGGCCAAGGGGGTGGGCGAGACCGGAACCTTCAGCGTCTCGCCGGCGATCGCCAACGCCATCGAGGATGCGGTCGGCGTGCGCCTCACCTCGCTGCCGATGACGCCGGAGGCGGTTTACATGAAGCTTCAGGAATCGAAATGAGGCGCGAGATCCGCTTTCGGCTCAACGGCGAGGCGGTGAGCGCGCAGGTGGCGCCGCACGAGACCCTCGTCGAGCTGCTGCACGGGGGCTTCGGTCTCTACGGCGCGCGCGAGAGCTGCGGGCAGGGCCTGTGCGGGTGCTGCACGGTGCTCGTCGATGGCCGCGCCGTCTCGGGCTGCCTCTACCTCGCTTCTTTAGTAGAAGGTGCGGAGGTATCGACTGTCGAGGGGGGAAAGGAGCTCGATGCCGTGCAGCAGGCGTTCATCGAGGCGAGCGGCTTCCAGTGCGGCTTCTGCACGCCGGGTTTCGTCCTGATGACACGCCAGCTGCTCGATGAAATCCCCGATCCGAGCGAGGAGGACATCAAGCACTATCTTTCCGGGAATCTGTGCCGCTGTGGCGCCTATCCCCAGATCATCGAGGCGGTGAAGCTCGCAGCCCGAAAGAGAAGCCGCGCTTAAGGCCGGCTCAGCCTGCCGTCCGAGCTGAGATGGATGCGGTCGCCGACGAGGAAGGCGCGCGTGTCCTGGATCAACGTCTGGATGGTGCCGTCGTCCATTCTCAGGGTGATGCGGTACGGGCCCGGTGCGGCGCCGGTCGCGCCCGCGCTCGCGGACTGAGGCCAGCCGGCCGGCGGCAGGGTCACCAGCCCGATCGACTCGATGATGCCGTTGCCGCCGCGGTAAGCGCCTACCGGGGCCGCCGGCACGGTGGAGCCGGAGCTGACCACCGGTGCGCCGGTGGTCGTGGTGACGGCGCCGGGAGGCGGCGGGTCGTAATAACTCGTGCAGCCGGCGAGCCCGGCGGCGGCGAGAGCCGAAAAAGCGATTGCAAGTTTTGCCATGGCGATCTCCTGTGGAAATGGAGCCGCTTGGCACCCGTGCAAGCCGTGTTCCCGATCAGCCCTCGAAGAACTCCCTCACCTTGTCGAGCCAGCCCTTGGCGCGCGGGTTGTGGCGCGCGCTGTCCTGCTGGCTGATCGCATCGAACTCGCGCAGCAACTGGCGCTGGCGCTCGGTAAGGCTTACCGGCGTTTCGACGACGACGTGGCAGAAAAGATCGCCCGGCACCTGGCTGCGCACGCCCTTGATGCCCTTGGCCTTCAGCCGGAAGGTCTTGCCGCTCTGCGTCTCGGCGGGCACGCGGATGCGTGCCGAGCCGTCGAGCGTCGGAATCTCGATCTCGCCGCCGAGCGCGGCGCTAGTGATCGAGATCGGCATTTCGCAATGCAGGTCGTCGTGGTCGCGCTGGAACACCGCGTGCGGCTTGATGTGCACCTGCACGTAGAGGTCGCCCGCAGGACCGCCGTTCACGCCCGGCTCGCCCTCGCCGGTCAGGCGCACGCGGTCGCCTTCGTCCACGCCCGCCGGAATCTTCACCGCGAGCGTCTTCTGCAGCTTGACGCGCCCGCTGCCGGTGCAGGCGCTGCAAGGATTCGGGATCACGCTGCCGCTGCCGTGGCAGCGCGGACAGGTCTGCGCGATGGAGAAGGGCCCTTGCGAGACGCGCACCTGGCCCGCGCCGCGGCACGAGGGGCAGGTCGCCGGCTGCGTGCCGGGGCGCGCGCCGCTGCCCTTGCAGATGTCGCATACCGCCACGCCGGGGATGCGGATCTTCGTCTCGAAGCCGTGCGCCGCCTGCTCGAGGCTGATCTCCAGGTTGTAGCGCAGATCGGCGCCGCGGAACACCGTGGAGCGCCCGCCGCGCCCGCCGCCGAAGATCTCGCCGAAGATGTCGCTGAAGATGTCGCCGAAGCCGCCCATGCCGGCCGCGCCTGCGCCCGCGTGCGGGTCGACGCCGGCGTGGCCGAACTGGTCGTAAGCGGCGCGCTTGCTCGCGTCCGAGAGCATTTCGTAGGCTTCCTTCGCCTCCTTGAAATGCTCCTCGGCCTTGGGATTGTCCGGATTGCGGTCCGGATGCCACTTCATGGCGAGGCGCCGGTAGGACTTCTTCAGGTCATCCTCGGAGCAGTCCCTGTTGACTCCGAGCACTTCGTAGTAGTCGCGCTTTGCCATGTCCGTCCGTGCAAAAACGGGCGATCGCTTTCGCGACCGCCCGTCGTTTCAAACCAATCGCAAGCTTAACCCGCCTTCTTGTCCTTGACCTCCGTGAACTCCGCGTCCACGACGTTTTCGTCCTTCTTGCCCTGCTCGCCGCCGCCAGGCGCTTGCGGCTGCTCTTGCTGCTGCGCCTGCTTGGCCTGCTCGGCGGCGTACATCTTCTCGCCGAGCTTCTGCGCGGCCTGCGCGAGGGCCTCGGACTTGGCGTCGATACCGGCCTTGTCGTCGGACTTCAAGGCGCCTTCGGCATCCTTGATCGCGGCCTCGATCTTTTCCTTTTCGGGCGCGTCGAGCTTGTCGCCGTAGTCCTTGAGCGATTTCTTCACCGAGTGCACCAGCGCCTCGAGCTGGTTGCGCGCGTTCACCAGCTCCAACTGCCTGCGGTCTTCCTCGGCATGCGCCTCGGCGTCCTTCACCATGCGCTGGATCTCGGCCTCGTTCAGCCCCGAGCTCGCCTGGATCTTGATCTTGTTCTCCTTGCCGGTCGCCTTGTCCCTGGCCGTGACGTGCAGGATGCCGTTCGCGTCGATGTCGAAGGTGACCTCGATCTGCGGCATGCCGCGCGGCGCCGGCGGGATGTCGGTGAGATTGAACTGGCCCAGCGACTTGTTGCCCGAGGCCATGTCGCGCTCGCCCTGCAGCACGTGAATCGTCACCGCGCTCTGGTTGTCGTCGGCGGTGGAGAACACCTGCGTCGCCTTGGTCGGGATAGTGGTGTTCTTCTGGATGAGCTTGGTCATCACGCCGCCGAGGGTCTCGATGCCGAGCGACAGCGGCGTGACGTCGAGCAGCAGCACATCCTTCACGTCGCCCTTCAGCACGCCGGCCTGGATGGCCGCGCCCACCGCCACCGCCTCGTCGGGGTTGACGTCCTTGCGCGGCTCGCGGGCGAAGAATTCCTTCACCTTGTCCTGCACCTTCGGCATGCGCGTCTGGCCGCCGACCAGGATCACGTCCTCGATCTGGCTCACGGTGAGGCCGGCGTCCTTGATGGCGATGCGGCAGGGCGCGATGGTCTTCTCGACGAGCTCGTCCACCAGCGCCTCGAACTTCGCCCGGGTGATCTTCATCGTCAGGTGCTTCGGCCCCGACTGGTCCGCGGTGATGTAGGGCAGGTTGATCTCGGTCTGCTGCGAGGACGACAGCTCGATCTTCGCCTTCTCCGCCGACTCCTTCAGGCGCTGCAGCGCGAGCACGTCCTTCGAGAGGTCGACGCCCTGCTCCTTCTTGAACTCGGTCACGACGTAGTCGATGAGGCGCTGGTCGAAGTCCTCGCCGCCGAGAAAGGTGTCGCCGTTGGTGGCCAGTACCTCGAACTGCTTCTCGCCTTCGACGTCGGCAATCTCGATTGCCGAGATGTCGAACGTGCCGCCGCCCAGGTCGTACACCGCGATCTTGGAATCCTTCTTCATGGCCTTGTCCATGCCGAAGGCGAGCGCTGCTGCGGTGGGCTCGTTGATGATGCGCTTCACCTCCAGGCCCGCGATGCGGCCCGCGTCCTTCGTCGCCTGGCGCTGGGAGTCGTTGAAGTAGGCCGGTACGGTGATCACCGCCTCGGACACGCTTTCGCCGAGGTAAGCCTCGGCGTCCTTCTTCAGCTTGCGCAGGATCTGCGCCGAGACTTCCTGCGGGGAGATCTTCTTGCCGCGCACCTCGATCCACGCGTCGCCGTTGTCGGCGCGCACGATCTTGTAGGGCATCAGCTTGATGTCCTTCTGGACCTCCGGATCCTCGAAGCGGCGGCCGATGAGGCGCTTCACCGCGTAGATGGTGTTCTTCGCGTTCGTCACCGCCTGGCGCTTGGCGGGAGCACCGACGAGGATCTCGCCGTCCTCGGTGAAGGCGACGACCGACGGGGTTGTGCGCGAGCCCTCCGAGTTCTCGATCACCTTGGGCTTGCCGCTCTCCATGATCGCGACGCAGGAGTTGGTGGTGCCGAGGTCGATGCCGATGATTTTTGCCATGGTGTCCAGCCTTAATCGAGGCGTTTAATCTAACTGTGTGTCGGATATGGGGTTTCCCGGCGTTTTTTCAACTGCCGGCTTGGCCACGGTCACGAGCGCCGGGCGCAAAACCCGGTCGTGCAGGGTGTAGCCCTTTTGCATGACGGCGACGACGGTGTTCGGCTCGGACTCGGCTTCCACCGCGGCCATGGCCTGCTGGCGGTGCGGATCGAAGCGCTCACCGGGCGCCGGATTGATCTCGCGGATATTCGCCTTGTCGAGTGCGCCTTTCAGCTGTCGCAGGATCACCTCGAGGCCGCTCACATCTGCGGTTTTCAGTCCCGCCTCAAGGCTATCCACGACCGGAAGCAGCTCCCCGGCAAAGCGTTCGAGCGCATACTTCTGGGCATTGGCCGCTTCGGACTGGAGGCGCTTACGGACGTTCTCCGTGTCGGCGAGGGCGCGCAGCATCTGCTCGCGCTGCTGCTCGACCTTGGCCTGAGCCTCTGCCAGCAGCTCCTCGAGCGAACGATTGGCCGCCGGCGCGCTTTCGGCCTGCGGCGAGTTTTGGGGTTGAACAGTCTCTTCTTGCATCCTGTCGAACTTGGGTCGGCCGGGGCCCTTTTCAAGGCGCGCCGGTGAAATAGTTAGGAGAGCAATACTTTGAAAATCCTGAAAATTTTCCTCTGGCTGGTGCTTGCCCTGGTCGTCCTCGCGCTGGCGGGCGCGGCGATTTTCGCGATGACCTTCGATCCCAATAAATACAAGGGCGAGGTCGAGCGCATCGTGAAGGAGCGCACCGGCCGCACCCTGCAGCTCAAGGGGCCGCTGGAAATGGCCTTTTATCCCAGCCTGGGCGCCAAAGTGGCGGGCGTGACGCTGTCCGAACGCCAGCCGGAACGCCAGTTCCTGTCGCTCGATTCGGCGCACGCCTCGGTCGCCCTTATGCCGCTGCTGCGCGGCGAGGTCATCGTTGACCGAGTGCGCGTGGCGGGGCTGAAGGCGCAAATCATCAAGGGCAAGGACGGCCGGTTCAATTTCCAGGACCTGATGGAGCCGCAAGGCGGCAAGCCCGCCGCCAAGCCGGAGGCCAAGAAGCCGCAGGCCGGGGGCGGCGCGCCGGTCGCTTTCGATATCGCAGGACTCAGCGTTGAGCGCGCTGCGCTCTCCTATCAGGACATGACCACCGGCCAGGAGATATCCGTCTCCGGCCTGAAGCTGGAGACCGGGCGCATCGCCGAGAACGCGCAAGGCAAGATGGAGTTCGGCGCCACAGCGCGGCGCAAGGCGCCGCCGCTCGAGATGAAGGTCGCCCTCAACGGCAACTACACGCTCAAGCCGGATGCGGTGGCGCTCGATTTCACGGGCCGGCTCGACGATTCGAATCTCAAGGGCAAAGTCGCGGTGGCGCGCGCCGCGCAACCGGCCTACGACTTCGATCTGGACATCGACAAGCTCGATCTCGACCGCTATCTCGCCTCTTCGGAGAAGAAAAAGCCCGAAGCGGCCGCGAAAAAGGAGGCGCCTGCGAAGCCGGCGAAGGAAGCCGATGCGCCGGTGGATCTTTCCGGGCTCAAGGGGTTGAACGCCAAGGGGCGGCTGGCGATCGGCGCGCTCCAGGTCCAAGGGCTCAAGCTCGCGAACCTCAAGACCGAGGTGCGCGCCGCGGACGGCCGGGCGCAGATCGGGCCGCACTCGGCAAACCTCTACGAGGGGACCCTGTCCGGGGCCGCGACGCTCGACGGCAACGCGAACCGCGTGGCGCTGAAGGAAACGCTCTCCAACGTCGCGGTCGGCCCGCTGCTGCGCGACGCGGCACAGCAGGACAAGCTCGAAGGCCGCGGCAACGTGACCCTGGACGTGGCGGCGGCCGGCAAGACGGTGAACGCGATGAAGTCCGCGCTCGCGGGGACTGCCAAGCTCAATCTGCGCGATGGCGCGATCAAGGGCGTCAACGTCGGCGAGCTGCTGCGCAAGGCGCGCACGGCGCTGGGAAAGCAGAGCGAGTCGGCCGACAGCAAGCAGCAGACCGACTTCTCCGAGCTTTCCGCCAGCTTCACGATCAAGAACGGCGTCGCGCACAACGAGGATCTCGAGGTGAAGGCGCCGCTCTTCCGCATCGGCGGCGCGGGGGACATCGACGTCGGAAAGTCGTCGATCAACTACGTGGCCAAGGCCTCGGTCGTGGCAACCACCAAGGGGCAGGGCGGCAAGGAGCTCGACCAGCTCGCCGGGCTGACGGTGCCGGTGCGGCTGACCGGCCCGCTCGACGCCATGAAATACGAAGTCGACTACAAGGCGGTCGCGGGCGACCTCGCGAAGTCCAAGGTCGGCGAGAAGGCCAAGGAAGCCATCGACAAGAGCAAGGAAAAGGTCGAGGACAAGGTCAAGGACCGGCTCAAGGGCCTCATCGGCCGTTGACGATTGCGGCGAGCGCCTCGATCCATTCCGGCGCCTCGTTGAGGCAGGGCAGAAGGTGGAATTCGGCGCCGCCGGCCTGCAGGAACTTGTTTTTTGCCGAAATCCCGATCTCTTCGAGCGTCTCGAGGCAGTCTGCGACGAAGCCGGGGCAGAACACGTCGACGCGGCGTGTTCCCGACGCGGCGAGCTCGACCAGGGCCGGCTCGGTATAGGGCTGCAGCCACTCGGCGTAGCCGAAGCGGGACTGGAACGTGACGCGCCACTCCTTCTCGTCCAATCGAAGCTTCTCGGCCAGCAGCGTCGCGGTGGCGATGCATTGCTTCTGGTAGTGCTCGCCGCCGCGCTTCGGCAGGCCGTGGAAGCTCATGACGAGCAGCGGGCCGCGGCCGTGCGCCTGCCAATGCCGGCGCACGTTGGCCGCGAGCGCGGCGATGTAGCCGGGATGCGCGTGGAATTCGCGGATCATCCGCGCGCCGGCCGGCAGCAGGTCCGCAACGCTCTCCGTCGTGCTCTCGGAGTACTGAGGATAGAGAGGCACAACCGTGATGTCCTCGGGCAGTCGCTTCAGAGCCGAAGCAATGCCGGGCGCGCCGTAGCGCATCGCATATTCGATTTTCAGATCAGGAAGACGCGCGCGCAGCAATTCGGTCTGCCTCCTCGTGTACAGGGCGAGCGGCGAGCCTTCTGGCGTCCATATCGCGGCGTACTTCTCCGCGGACTTGGCGGGCCGCGTGCGCAGCACGATGCCGTGCAGAATGGGCAGCCATAGCCAGCGCGGCAGCCCGACTACGCGCGGATCGGACAGGAACTCGGCGAGATAGCGGCGCACCGCCTCGGGCGTGGGCGCCGAAGGCGTGCCGAGGTTGACGAGAAGAACGCCCTTCAGTGTTGGGACAGCGCGCTGGCGAGCAGCTTCGCCGTGATGTCGACGATCGGAATGACGCGGTCGTAGGCCATGCGGGTCGGTCCGATGACGCCCACCGTGCCCACCACTTCGCCGTGCACCTTGTAAGGCGAGGTGACGACGCTCACGTCGTCCGGCGCGCTCACGCCGGACTCGCCGCCGATGAAGATCTGCACGCCCTCGCCGCGCAGCGACAGGTCGAGGATCTGGAGCAACGAGCTCTTGCGCTCGAAGAGCTCGAACAGCTGCTTCAGGCGGCTCACGTCCTGCGAGAGCTCCTGCACCGAAAACAGGTTGGCTTCGCCGGAGATCACGTATTGCTCGCTGCCTTCGGCGAGCGCCTGGTTGCCGGCTTCGAGCGCTGCGGACAGCAGCCGGATCATGTCCTGCTTGATCTCGCGCAGCTCGCTATGCAGGCGCGCGCGCGCGTCCTCGAAGCTCTGCCCGGCATAGTTCTGGTTCATGAAGTTGGCCGCCTCGACGAGCTCGCTCGGGCCGAAGTCGCGCTCGGTAAAGAGGATCCGGTTCTGCACGTCCCCTTCCGGCGTGACCACGATGAGCAGGATGCGCTTCTCCGAGAGCTTGAGAAACTCGATGTGGCGGAACGTCACCGAGCGCCGCCGCGGCGTCATCACCACGCCGGCGAACTGGGTGAGCTGGGACAGCAGCTGCGAGGCCGCCGTGGCGACCCGCTGCGGATTGTCCGGATGCAGCTCGCTTTCCAGCTGATGCAGCTCGCCGGTCTGTAGCTGCTTGACCACGAGCAGCGTGTCGACAAAGAAGCGGTAGCCGAGCGGGGTGGGGACGCGCCCGGCCGAGGTATGCGGGCTGGAAATGAGCCCCATGTCCTCGAGATCCGACATCACGTTGCGGATCGTCGCGGGCGAAAGGTCGAGCCCCGAGTACTTGGAAAGCGTGCGCGAGCCGATCGGCTGGCCCTCGGCAATGTAGCGCTCGATCAGTGTCTTAAGAAGGATCTGGGCGCGCTTGTCGAGCATGATTTCATTGTACACTCGGCGCATGCAACCGGCGTTCCGGCGCGTCGCCCTGATCGGCAAGCTGCGCAGCGCCGAGATCGCGGTTTCCCTGCGGCAGCTGCGGGAATTCCTGCTAGAGCGCGGATGCGAAGTGCTCATCGAACAGGAAACCGCGCTCGACGCCGGCGCGGAGGGCTCTACCTACGAAGCGCTCGGCGGCTGGGCCGATCTGGCCGTGGTCGTCGGCGGCGACGGCACCATGCTCGCCGCGGCGCGCAACCTCGTGCGCCATCATGTTCCCGTGGTCGGCGTGAACCAGGGACGCGTCGGCTTCATGACCGACATCGGCCACAACGACATGCGCGGCGGCATCGGCGCGATCCTCGAGGGCCGGTACACGGTCGAGGAGCGCACGCTGCTCGACGCAGAGGTCATCCGCGAGCACAAGTCGGTGCTGCGCACGCTGGCGCTCAACGAGGCGGTGGTCGGAAAAGGCGCGCAGGGCCGCTTGATCGAGTTCGACCTGATACTCGACGGCGAATTCGTGTACACGCTGCGCGCCGACGGCGTCATCGTGGCTACGCCCACCGGATCCACCGCCTACGCGATGTCGGCGCAAGGGCCGATCCTCCACCCGGCGGTTCCGGCGCTGGCGCTGGTGCCGCTCAACCCGCACACGCTGTCCGCCCGGCCGGTCAGCGTCAGCGACCGTAGCCTGATCGAGATCGTGCTGGTGCGGGCCATGGACGCGCGCGCGCACTTCGACGGCTTCGCGCTCACCGACCTGGCGCAGGGCGATCGCCTGGTGCTCAAGCGCTCGGCCGATACGGTGCGCTTCGTGCACCCGCCCGGCTACCGGTACTTCGCGACGCTGCGCGAGAAGCTGCGCTGGAGCGAGACGCTCGACCGGGACCGCGACGAGGACTAGCCGTGCTGCGGGCGCTCGACATCCGCGATTTCGTCATCGTGCAGAGCGCGGGCCTCGAGCTGGGGAAGGGCTTCACGGTGCTTACCGGAGAAACGGGCGCCGGCAAATCGATCCTGGTCGACGCGCTCGAGCTCCTGGTCGGCGCGCGCGCCGATGCGGGGATGGTGCGCGAGGGGGCCGAGCGCGCCGAGCTTTCGGCCGAATTCGAAGTCGACTCTCGGAAAGATCTTCTTTCGTGGCTGGAGCAGAGCGACCTCGCCGGCGATCCCGACAGGCTGATTCTGCGCAGGACCATCGACCCTTCCGGACGCTCGCGCTGCTTCATCAACGGCCACGCCGCGACGCTCGCGCAGCTCAGGGAGGCAGGCGAGTTCCTGGTCGACATTCACGGTCAGCACGCGCACCAGTCGCTGCTTCGCGCGGCCGCGCAGCGCGAGCTTCTCGACGCGCACGCCGAAGCCCAGGCGCTCGCGCGAGAGACCGCGGAGGCCTACCGCGACTGGAAGCGGCTGCAGCAGGTGGCGCTCGAGGCGGAAAGGAACTTCGCGGCTCGGGAAGCCGAACGGACCGACATCGAAGAACGAATCAAGGATTTGAGAAAATTGGGCGTGCGCGAGGGCGAGTGGGACAGCGTGGCCGCCGAGCATACGCGCCTCGCGCACGGCTCGAGCCTGCTCGCCGGGGCGCAGTCCTCGCTCGAGGCGCTCGCGGAAGCCGAAGGCGCCTGCCTGCCGCGGCTCGCCGCCGTGGCGAGCCGGCTGAAAGCGCTGTCGGTGCACGACGAGGCATTGACCGCGGTGGTGGAGCTGCTCGAGTCCGCCGAGGCGCAAGCCGCTGAAGCGGTGCGGGATCTGCGCCACTACGCGACGCGCGTCGATCTCGACCCGGAGGCGCTGCGCGAAACCGAGGCGCGCATCGAGGCGCTGCACGCCGCCGCGCGCAAGCACCGCGTGCGGCCCGAGGAGCTGCCGCGCCGTCTGGCCGAGCTCGAGAGGCGCCTGGCCGAGCTGGAGCTCGCCGTGAATCCGGAGGCGCTGAAGCGCGAAGTCGCCGGCGCGCGCGAGCGCTACGAAGCCGCGGCGAGAAAGCTCTCGGCGAGGCGGGCAACGGCCGCCCAGTCGCTCTCCAAGTCGGTGACGGCGGCCATGCAGAGCCTCGCCATGGCGGGCGGGAAGTTCAACGTTCAGCTCACCCGCCTGGAAGAACCGGGCGCGGCAGGCGCGGAGGAGATCGAGTTCCAGGTCTCGTCGCATCCGAGCCTGCCGCTGCGGCCGCTTGCGAAGGTCGCTTCGGGCGGCGAGCTCTCGCGCGTGAGCCTCGCGATCCAGATGATCGCGGCGAAGGAATCGCCGGTCGCGACGCTGGTGTTCGACGAGGTCGACTCCGGCATCGGCGGCGGGGTCGCCGAAACGATCGGCAAATCGCTGAGGAAGCTGGGCCGCGAGCGGCAGGTGCTGTGCGTCACCCACCTGCCGCAGGTCGCGGCAAGCGGCGACGCGCAATGGACGGTGACGAAATCTTCCGCGCGCGGAAAGGTGAGAGTCGAAGCGGCACCGCTGGACCACGCGGGCCGGATAGAGGAGCTCGCACGGATGCTGGGCGGGTCCGAGAGCACCGCCCGCAAGCACGCCGCCGAGTTGCTCGAGCCGCGCTAGCGCGGCCGGTGAGGGCAGTCTTTTTTCGTGCAGTCCGCGTACAGCGCGAGCGAGTGCTCGTGCAGCCGGAAGCCCCGCTGGCGCGCGATCTCGGTCTGGCGCTTCTCGATCTCCGGGTCGTTGAACTCTTCCACGCGCCCGCACTGCAGGCACACCAGGTGATCGTGATGGCCGCCCTGGTTGAGCTCGTAGACCGCCTTGCCAGTCTCGAAATGCTGGCGCGTGAGCAGCCCTGCCTGCTCGAACTGCGTGAGCACCCGGTAGACCGTGGCCAGCCCGACGTCGATGCCTTCGCCGAGCAGGGACTTGTAGACATCCTCGGCCGAAAGATGCCGGACTTTGCTCGCCTCAAACAGCTCGAGGATCTTGCGGCGCGGGAGGGTTGCCTTGAGGCCGCTCTCCTTCAGGCTTTGCACCGTGCTCATCGGCTGTCATTATATGCGCATGACTAGAGTGTTTTTGCTGCTTCCCGCGCTGGTGGCGCTGCTCGCGGGGTGCGCGGTGCCGCGCATTCCAGGCATCACGCCGTACAAGATGGAGATCCAGCAGGGCAATTTCGTGTCCCAGGAGATGGTTTCGCAGCTGAAGCCGGGGATGAGCAAGGAGCAAGTGCGCTTCGTGCTCGGGACGCCGTTGATCACCGACATTTTTCACGGCGAGCGCTGGGATTACGTGTACTGGCGCGAAGATGCGTCGGGCAAGCGCGAGCAGCGCAAGCTGGCGGTGTTCTTCGCCGACGGCAAGCTCGCGCGCCTCGACGGCGACGTGGTTCCGGCGAAGGCCGGCCAGTGAGGATCGCCGTTGCCGGGGCCGGCGGCCGCATGGGGCAGATCCTCATCGACGCCGTCATCGCCGACCCCGAGCTCACCCTGGCTGCCGCCTTCGATGTGCCCGGCAGCCCGATCTTTGGAAGAGAGCTTGCAGGCGTGGAAGCGACCGCCGATGTCGCGGCGGCCGTGTCGGTGAGCGACGTGGTCATCGACTTCACGCGGCCGGAGGGCACGCTTTCGCATCTGCGGGCCTGCGCGGCGGCGCGCAAGGCGATGGTGATCGGCACCACGGGGTTCTCGGAAAGCGACAAGCGCGTTATCGCTGAAGCGGGCAAGGTCATCCCGATCGTTCTGTCGCCGAACTTCGCGGTCGGCGTGAACGTCGTGTTCAAGCTCGCCGAAACCGCCGCCAAGATCCTCGGCGACGCCTACGACGTGGAAATCCTGGAGGCGCACCACCGGCACAAGGTCGACGCGCCTTCCGGCACCGCGCTCAAGCTGGGCGAAGTCGTCGCCAAGGCGCTGGGCCGGGATCTTCAGGGCAATTCGGTCTTCGGCAGGAAAGGCGACACCGGGGCGAGGCCCGCCCGGCAGATCGGGTTTCATGCCATCCGCGGCGGCGACATCGTCGGCGAGCACACCGTGCTGTTCGCGGGCCCCGGAGAACGGGTCGAGGTCACGGTCCGCTCGCAAAGCCGCGTGACTTACGCCACCGGAGCGCTGCGGGCGGCGAAGTTCCTCCAGGGACGGCGCGCGGGCCTCTACGACATGGCCGACGTGCTGGGCCTGAGCGTATAATCCTGTCTTCAATAGAGCGGGAGCGGCGCGTGCCTCTCCCGCTTTTCGTATCCGCTTCCTAAATGACGCATAACACAGACGCCGCCGTGCTGGTCCTCGCCGATGGAACGCTGTTTCGCGGCCGCTCCATCGGCGCGCGCGGCGCAGCGGTCGGCGAAGTGGTGTTCAACACCGCGATCACCGGCTACCAGGAGATTCTTACCGATCCCTCCTATTGCCGGCAGCTGGTCACGCTCACGCATCCGCACATCGGCAACACCGGCGTGAACGACGAGGACCAGGAAGCGGCGCGCGTGTACGCCGACGGGCTCATCGTGCGCGATGTGCCCCGGCTGCATTCGAGCTGGCGCGCGCAAGCAGGCCTGGCCGAATATCTGGTTGAAAACCGCGTGGTCGGGATCGCGGACATCGATACGCGCAAGCTCACGCGCATCCTGCGCGAAAAGGGCGCCCAGAACGGCTGCCTCATGGCGGGCGAGGTCGACGTCGAGCAAGCGCTATCCAAGGCGCGCGCGTTTCCGGGGCTCGCCGGCATGGATCTCGCCAAGGTGGTGACCGCGCGCGAGCCGTATGAATGGACCGAGGGCTGCTGGGAGCTCGGTAAAGGGCATCGGAAAATCGAGCAGGCGAGCCTCCACGTGGTCGCCTACGACTACGGCATCAAGCGCAATATCCTGCGCATGCTCGCCGAGCGCGGGGCGCGCGTCACCGTGGTCCCCGCGCAGTTTCCCGCAAGGGAAGTTCTGCGGATGAAGCCCGACGGCGTTTTCCTTTCCAACGGCCCGGGCGATCCCGAGCCCTGCGACTACGCCATCGAGGCGATCGGCGAGATCCTCGACGCGACCCGCGTCCCGGTGTTCGGCATCTGCCTCGGCCACCAGCTCATGGGCCTCGCCTCGGGCGCGAAGACCGTCAAGATGAAGTTCGGCCATCACGGCGCGAACCACCCGGTGAAGGACCTCGATACCGGGCGCGTGGTCATCACCAGTCAGAACCATGGGTTCGCCGTCGATCCGGCAACAATAGGGTCTAACTTAAGACCGACTCACATCTCGCTCTTCGACGGCTCCTTGCAAGGCCTCGCCCGTACCGACAGACCGGCGTTCTGCTTTCAGGGGCACCCGGAAGCGAGCCCGGGGCCGCACGACATCGCCTACCTGTTCGACCGCTTCGCGAAGCTGATGAGCGATGCCAAGGCGTAACGACATCCGGAGCATCCTCATCATCGGCGCCGGGCCGATCGTCATCGGCCAGGCCTGCGAGTTCGACTACTCGGGCGCGCAGGCGTGCAAGGCGCTGCGCGCCGAGGGCTACCGCGTCGTGCTGGTGAACTCGAATCCGGCGACGATCATGACCGACCCCGAGATGGCCGACGCCACCTACGTCGAGCCGGTCACCTGGCAGGTGGTGGCGCGCATCATCGAGAAAGAGCGGCCGGACGCGCTGCTGCCGACGATGGGCGGCCAGACCGCGCTCAACTGCGCGCTCGACCTGGCTCGCGAGGGCGTGCTCGAGAAGTTCGGCGTCGAGATGATCGGCGCGTCGCGCGATGCGATCGACAAGGCCGAGGACCGCGAGAAATTCAAGGCGGCGATGACGCGCATCGGGCTCGCCTCGGCGCGCTCGGCGCTCGCGCACTCGATGGAAGAGGCGCTGCAGGTGCAGGCCGCCCTGGGCTTTCCCGCCGTCATAAGGCCGTCGTTTACCTTAGGGGGGACCGGAGGAGGGATCGCGTACAACCGCGAGGAGTTCGTGGCGATCTGCGAGCGTGGCCTCGAGGCCTCGCCGACGCACGAGCTCCTGATCGAGGAGTCGCTCATCGGCTGGAAGGAGTTCGAGATGGAGGTGGTGCGCGACCGCAAGGACAACTGCATCATCGTGTGCTCGATCGAGAACCTCGACCCGATGGGCGTGCACACCGGCGACTCGATCACCGTGGCGCCGGCGCAGACGCTCACCGACAAGGAATACCAGCTGCTGCGCGACGCCTCGATCGCGGTGCTGCGCGAGATCGGGGTCGACACCGGCGGCTCGAACGTCCAGTTCGCCATCAATCCCGAGAACGGCCGCATGGTGGTGATCGAGATGAACCCGCGCGTGTCGCGCTCGAGCGCGCTCGCCTCCAAGGCGACCGGCTTCCCGATCGCCAAGGTCGCGGCCAAGCTCGCGGTGGGCTACGCCCTGGACGAGATCGCGAACGAGGTGACCGGCGGCGCGACGCCGGCCTCGTTCGAGCCGAGCATCGACTACATCGTCACCAAGGTGCCGCGCTTCGCCTTCGAGAAGTTCCCCCAGGCCGACGACCGCCTGACCACGCAGATGAAGTCGGTCGGCGAGGTGATGGCGATCGGCCGCACCTTCCAGGAGTCGTTCCAGAAGGCGCTGCGCGGCCTGGAGGTCGGCGTCGACGGCCTCAACCAGCGCACGCGCGACCGCGAGACGCTGGAGAAGGAGCTCGGCGAGCCCGGCCCGGAGCGCATCTGGTACGTCGGCGACGCCTTCGAGAACGGCTTCACGCTGGAGGAGGTGTACCGCCTGACCCGCATCGACCCGTGGTTCCTCGACCAGATCAAGCAGATCGTGGAGCTGGAGATGGAGCTCGACGACAAGAATTTGGAAGAGATAGATTCTCAAACCCTGCGCGAGCTGAAGCGCAAAGGCTTCTCCGATCGGCGCCTCGCCTACCTCTTCAACACGAAGGAAGGCGAGGTGCGGAAGAAACGGCATGCGCTGGGCATCCGCCCGGTGTTCAAGCGCGTCGACACCTGCGCGGCCGAGTTCGCCAGCAAGACGGCCTACATGTACTCCACCTACGAGGAGGAGTGCGAGTCGGCGCCGACGCAGAAGAAGAAGGTGATGGTGCTCGGCGGCGGGCCGAACCGCATCGGGCAGGGCATCGAGTTCGATTACTGCTGCGTGCACGCCGCGCTCGCGCTGCGCGCGGACGGCTTCGAGACCATCATGGTGAACTGCAACCCGGAGACGGTCTCGACCGACTACGACACCTCGGACCGCCTGTACTTCGAGCCGCTGACGCTCGAGGACGTGCTCGAGATCGTCGAGACCGAGAAGCCCTGGGGGGTGATCGTGCAGTACGGCGGCCAGACGCCGCTCAAGCTGGCGCGCGACCTCGCGGCGGCGGGCGTGCCGATCATCGGCACAAGCGCCGAGTCGATCGACATCGCCGAGGACCGCGAGCGCTTCCAGAAGCTGCTGCATCGCCTCAAGCTGCGCCAGCCGCCCAACCGCACCGCGCGCTCCGCCGCGGAGGCGGTGAAGCACGCGCAGGACATCGGCTATCCGGTGGTGGTGCGGCCGAGCTACGTGCTCGGCGGCCGCGCGATGGAGATCGTGCACCAGCAGTCCGAGCTCGAGCGGTACATGGAAAACGCGGTGAAGGTATCGAATGACTCCCCGGTGCTGCTCGACCGCTATCTTTCGGATGCGATCGAGATGGATGTCGACTGCGTGAGCGACGGCGCCGAGGTGCTGATCGGCGGCATCATGGAGCACGTCGAGCAGGCGGGCGTGCATTCCGGCGACTCCGCCTGCTGCCTGCCGCCGCACTCGATCGCGAGCCACCTCGAGCGCGAGCTGCGCCGCCAGACCAAGCTCATGGCGAAGGCCCTGAAGGTCGTCGGCCTCATGAACGTGCAGTACGCCATACAAAACGACACGGTGTACGTGCTGGAAGTGAACCCGCGCGCCTCGCGCACGGTGCCCTACGTTTCCAAGGCGACCGGTCAGCCGCTCGCCATGATCGCGGCGCGCTGCATGGCGGGGCGCAGCCTGCGCGAGCAGGGCATCGAGGAGGTGACGCCGTCGTATTTCTCGGTGAAGGAGGCGGTGTTCCCCTTCGCCAAGTTCCCGGGCGTCGACACCATTCTCGGGCCGGAGATGAAATCCACCGGCGAGGTCATGGGCGTGGGCGAGACTTTCGGCGAGGCCTTCGTCAAGTCGCAGATCGCGGCCGGCGTGAAGCTGCCGGAAAGCGGGCGCGCCTTCATCAGCGTGCGCGACGGCGACAAGCTGACCGCGGTGCAGATCGCGCGCGACCTCATCGAGCTCGGCTTCACGCTGCTTGCGACGCGCGGCACCGCTACGGTGCTCAAGTCGCACGGCGTCCCCGTTACGCCGGTGAACAAGGTGGTCGAAGGCCGCCCGCACATCGTCGACATGATCAAGAACGGCGAGGTGAGCTTCATCGTGAACACGGTCGAAGCCACCCGCACCGCCGTTTCCGACTCGCGCGCCATCCGCACCACCGCGCTCGCGCGCCGGGTGACTTACTACACTACAGCGGCCGGGGCCAAGGCCGCCTGCGCGGGCATGAAGCACCTCGCCGGGCTGGAGCCGTACCGGCTGCAGGACCTGCATGCCAAACTACGCATCTCCGGCACCGAGCCGGCCCTGACCTCCTGACAATGCCGAAGACTCCGATGACCAAGCGGGGCGCGGACCTGCTGCGCGCCGAGCTGCACCGCCTGAAGACCGTCGAGCGCCCCGCCAACTCGACGGCGATCGCCGAGGCGCGCTCGCACGGCGACCTGTCCGAGAACGCCGAGTACCACGCGGCGCGCGAGCGCGCCGGCTTCATCGAGGGCCGCATCGCGGAGCTCGAAGCGAAGCTCGCCAACGCGCAGGTGATCGACCCCAAGCTCCTCGACGCCGACGGCCGCTGCGTGTTCGGCGCCACCGTCGACGTCCAGGACGACAGCGGCGAGTCCTCGACCTGGCAGATCGTCGGCGAGGACGAGGCCGACATCAAGGCCGGCCGCATTTCCATCAGCTCGCCCATCGCCCGCGCGCTCATCGGCAAGGAGGCGGGCGAGTCGGTCGAGGTGCAGACCCCGGGCGGCATCAAGCGCTACGAGATCATCGACGTGCGCTACGAGTAGGCCGCGCGGAATAGCGCCGCGCCGCGGCTGTTCACCGGAACACGGAGGCCCTATGACCCGCAAATTCGCCCTGCTGGCGTCTTTCTTGTCGCTTGCCGGCTGCGCCGCGCTCGAAGGCCCGGACGCCTCGAACGTGGCGGCCTATTGCACCGCCGAAAACGCGTTCCGCCTCGGCACCCAGTCGAAGGCCTACTTCGGCGGCTGCCCGAAGGAGAGCGAGAGCGCTTTCCTCGCGGCCCTCGAGCGCGGACGCCTGCTCGGGCCCATGCCGCCCCAGGTGTGGCCCTACTACGAGCGGATGGGGCAGCTCGAAAAGCAGCTGATCGCCGCGGCTACCGAAGCCGAGCGCGAGGGCGTGCGCACTCGTCTGCGCGAAGCCGAGTGGTGGGCGGTACAGATCATCAACAGCCCCGGCACCTACGAAAGCTTCAACTAGAGGCTGAGCCGCAGGTGGAATGACTTCGGGCGGGTGAAGCTCTCCAGCCCCAGCCGCGACAGCGTGCACCCGCGCCCCGAGTCCTTGACGCCCGTCCAGGCGAGCGCGGGATCGAGGTAGTCGCAGCGGTTCATGAACCAGGTGCCGGTCTCGACGCGCTCGCCGATGGCGAGCGCCGCCGCGGCGTCCGCCGTCCAGATCGAGGCGGTGAGCCCGTAGCGGCTGTCGTTCATGAGGCGGATGGCTTCCTCGTCGTCCTGCACCGGCTGGATCCCCACCACCGGGCCGAAGGTCTCCTCGGTCATGACGGCCATGCCGTGGTTCACATCGACGAGCACCTGCGGTGGAAGGTAAGGCGAGCCCTTCTCCTCGTTCACCGGCAACAGCGCCTTCGCACCCTTGTCGAGCGCCTCCTGGATTTGCGCGCGCACGGCATCCGCCGCCTCGGCCCGGACCAGCGGGCCGAGATTGGTCTCGCGCTCGAGCGGGTTGCCCAGGCGGTACTGCCTTGCCAGGTCGACGAAGGCCTCCACGAATTTCTCATGAAGATTTTTGTGGACGTAGATCCGCTCGACCGCGCAGCACGACTGGCCCGAGTTGAAGTACACGCCGTCCACGAGGTTCTCGAGCGTCGGCGCGAGCGGCGCGTCCGCTCGCACATAGGCCGGGTCCTTGCCGCCGAGCTCGAGACCGCTGCCGATGAAGCGCCCGGCCGCGGCGCGCTGCACGGCGTGCCCGCCGCCGACCGACCCGGTGAAGGCGACGTAGCCGACGCGGCGGTCGCCGATCATCCGGGCCGCTGCCGCATGGTCGACATGCACGAACTGGAATACGCCGTCGGGAAGCCCGGCGGCCGCGAAGGCCTGGGCGTAGCGTTCGGCGACCAGCGGCGTCTGCTGGGCCATCTTGAGGATCACGCTGTTGCCGGCAAGCAGGGCCGGCACCACGGCATTCACCGAAGTCAGCCACGGGTAGTTCCACGGCGCGAGCACCAGGACGACGCCATGCGGCTCGCGCCGGATAAAACGCTCAAAGCCTTCCTTTTCGGCGATTCGAATATCGGAAAGCGCCTCTTCGGCGACGCCGCACATGTAGTGGGCGCGCTCGTGGAACCCGCGGCGCAGCTCGCCGGGGCTTTGGCTGACGGGCCGACCCATCTGCCAGCTGAGCTCCTTGCCGAGCTCGTCGGCGCGCGCCACGCACCATTCGGCCATGCGCCGGCACAGCGCTGCGCGCTCGGCGACCGCAACGCGCCGCCACGAGCGCTGCGCCGCGACCGCGCGGTCGAGGCAATCCTCGATCGCTTCGCCGGACGCGAGATCCCGCTCGACGTAGAGGGAGCCGTCGACCGGGCTGATGGTGCGCTGCCTCATTCCATGGCTAGAGTACCGTCGATTTGACGAAATACGCGATCAGGGCGATCGCCACGGGGAACAGCGGAACCACCAGCGGAATCCAGGTGACGATCCCGTGCTCGTCGTGCGGGTCGCGTTCTTGAGGGGTTTGACCTTCCGTGGGCATGGTCACCTCCACCCAGTAAGTGGGGAGCCAAGCAAGGAACGAGCCGTTTATCGCGAAGTCCGGACGGTTTCGCTTCGGCGGGCCCGGGAGTACATTCGCGGCGGGAGGGAATCCATTGGCATCGGTTCTTGCTGCAACGCATGGCAGGCTGGGCGCGTGGCTGGACCGCCTGCTGCCGCTGCGGCACTGGCTCGGTACGGAAGCCGCGGCCAATACCGAGCAGGGGCAGGCGAGGACCCGGCTCATCTGCACGCTCGCCGGCCTGTCCGGCTTCGGAATCGTCGGGCTTTTCGTCGAGCTTCCCGCCGGCATCGTGGCGACGGCGATTGTCTTTCCCCTGTACGCCATCGCCTACGCGTTCGCGGTGAACCGCCGGCCGGTGCCGACGCGCGCGCGGCGCGCGGTTGCGCTTCTCGCCGACAACCTCACGGCGAGCTATATCGCCTCGTTCGGCGGCGGCTTCGCCGCTTACGTAGGCTTCAATTTCCTCACGACGATGGGCTGGGGGCTGCGGTTCGGCCGCCACTACCTTTTCGTCGCGACGGCGATCGCGATAGCCGGCATGGCGTGGAATCTCGCCGCAAGCCCGTACTGGCAGGAGCACCAGCTTTTCGGCGGCTCGGTGATCTTCGGCCTCCTGGCGGCGGCGATCAACGCCGCGATCCTGCTCGAGCGGATCGCGCGCGGGAACCGGCGCCTCGCGGAAAAAATGGAAGAAATCGCCCAGCTCGCGTGGCGCGACCAGCTCACCAAGCTGCCCAACCGGCTGCATTTCCAGGAGCGCCTGTCGCAGGCGCTGGCGGCTGCGGCGAGGAAGCACCGCGAAGTGGCGCTTCTGCTCTTCGACATCGACGGCTTCAAGACCGTGAACGACACGCTCGGGCACGAGGCCGGCGACCGCCTGCTGCAGGAAATCGCGCGCAGCGTCGGCCGGCGCGTGCGGCAAGCCGATACCTTCGCCAGGTTCGGCGGCGACGAGTTCGTCGTCCTGATGGAGCTCAGCCGCGGCACGTCGGACGCTGTTCGGGTCGCCGAGTCGGTCATCCGCGTGATCGGCGACATCGACCTCTTCGCGCACGCCGGGATCCGCGTCGGGGCGAGCGTCGGCATCGCCTGCTGGATGCCGCTGCCCGGCGAGCGGCCGAACTCGGACGAGTTCCTCAAGCAGGCCGACCGGGCGATGTACGAGGCCAAGCGCGCCGGAAAAGGCTGCTACCGCTTCGCCCGGCGGCCTTATTCCGGAGTGACGTAGGCCGCAGTGAGGCCGCCGTCGACCAGGAACTCGGTGCCGGTCACGTAGGAGGATTCGTCGGAGGCGAGCCACAGCGCTGCTTGCGCGATTTCCTGCGCTTCGCCGAAGCGCCCCATCGGCAAGTGCACCAGGCGCCGCCGCTTCTTTTCTTCCGTGTTCAGAAAGCTCATGAGCAGCTCGGTGCGCAGCGGTCCGGGGCTCAAGGCGTTCACCCGGATGTTCTCGCGCGCATGCACCACGGCCAGCTCGCGGGTCAGCGCGAGCACCGCGCCCTTGCTCGCGGTATAGGCGATCTGCGGCGTGGCGGCGCCCATGCGCGCCACGAAGGAGGCGGTGTTGATCACCGAGCCGCCGCCGGCATGGCGCAGGGCCGGAATGCCGTACTTGCAGCCGAGGAATACCCCCTTGGCGTTGATGGCGAGCGTCATATCCCACACGCTTTCATCGGTGTGGATGGCATCGTCGTCCTTCGCGTGCATGATGCCCGCGTTGTTGAACAACACGTTGAGCTTGCCGAATTCGCGTTCCGCCGCCCCCACCATTTGCTGGCAGTCCACTGCTTTCGATACGTCGGCGCGGAATGCGACCGCCCTGCCGCCTTCCTGCCGAACGAGCGCGGCGGTTTCGGCTGCGGCCTGCTCGTTCACATCCACAACGAGGATCGTGGCGCCTTCCTTGGCGAACAGCAGCGCCGATTGCCTGCCGATGCCGGCGCCGGCGCCCGTGATCAGCGCGACTTTGTCTTTGAGCCTCATATGCGTTCGAAATACCTCCTGCGTTCCCAGTCGGTGACCGCCTTGTCGTAGGCGGCCGCCTCGGTCCGATAGAAGTGCGCGTAGTGCTCGACGACCTCGTCGCCGAACGCGCGCTTCGCGAAATCGCTGGCCGCGAAGATCTCCACCGCCTCGCCCAGGCGGTAGGGAACCCGCGGCAGGTTCTTCGCCGCGTAAATGTCGCCGACGAAGCACTCGGGCGGCTCGATGCGGTTCGCGATGCCGTCGAGTCCCGAGGCGAGCGAGGCCGCGAGCGCGAGATAGGGGTTGCAGTCGGCCCCGGGGATGCGGCATTCGATGCGCAATCCCGGCCCCTGGCCGACGACGCGGAAGCCCGCGGTGCGGTTGTCGTGGCTCCAGGCGAGCCGCGTCGGTGCCCACGAGGCATCGACGTAGCGCTTGTACGAGTTGACCGTCGGCGCGTAGAACACCATGACGTCCGGCACGTGCGCGATCCAGCCGCCGAGGAACCAGCGAAACAGCTCTTCGCGTTCGGCGAACGCGTTCTTGCCTTCCTGCCACAGGCTGAAATGGATGTGGCAGCTCGAGCCGGCGCCGTCGGCGGCGAGCTTCGCCATGAACGTCACGCTCATGCCGGCGGCGTCGGCGAGCTCCTTGAGGCATTGCTTGAAGACGACGTGGCGGTCGGCCATGTCGAGCGCCTCGGCGTAGCGGATGTTGAGCTCGTGCTGCCCGCGCCCCCATTCGCCCTTGGAGTTCTCCACCGGCACGCCCGAGAGCTTCAGGTGGCGGCGCGCCGCCGCGTGGAAGGCCTCCGTGCGCGTGCCCTGGAGGATGTGGTAATCCTCGAGATACCAGCCGGCGGGCTCGAGATCGCGGAAGTCGCGCCGCGCGGCATCGCGGTAGCTGGTGCGGAAAAGATAATGCTCGAGCTCGGTGGCGGCGAAGCCGGCGTAGCCCGTCTTTTTCGCGACATCGACCTGTCGCCGGAGCACCGAGCGCGGCGCCACGGCGATGGGGTCGTGCGTTTTTTCGCTCTTGACGTCGCAGAGGACGAGCGCGCTCTTCTCCAGCCAGCTCGCCAGGCGCAAGGTGTCCATGTCCGGCACCACATGGAAGTCGCCGTAGCCGAGCTCCCAGTTCGCGAAGCGGTAGCCCGGCACCGGGTCCATCTCCATGTCGACGGTGAGCAGGTAGTTGCAGGCGTGCCCGCCCGCGGCCGCGATCTCTTCGACGAACATCTCGGCATCGAAGCGCTTGCCCATCATGCGGCCGTAATGGTCGGTGAATCCAGCCACCACGGTCTCGATCTCGCCCTGCGCCACCATGCCGCGCAGCTGCTCGAGCGTGAGCATGCCGCGCGGCTTATTCATCGCTCTTCCGGAAAAGCACGAAGACCTTGCCGACCTGCTGCACCGCTTGCGCGCCACTACGGGCACAGATTTCTTTCAACACTGCATCACGCTCGTCCCGCTGGAGCCCCCCGGCGCGCACTTTGATGAGCTCGTGCGCCTTCAGGGCGCGCTCGATCTCCGCGACCACCTCGCCGGTAAGGCCTTTCGCGCCGATCTGCACCACCGGCTCCAGCTTGTGGGCTTTCGCCTTGAGCGCCTTGCGTTCGGCCGGGGTCAGCATGAATGAATCGGGAAATCTAATGTCAAAATAGCCAGCTTGCTACCTCAGGATTTTCACCCGGTACTGCGCCGTTGGTGGGATGGGCGCTTCGCCGAGCCCACGTCCGCCCAGCTGGACGGCTGGAGCGCCATCCGGCGCGGAGAGCATACGCTCATCGCGGCGCCCACCGGCTCGGGCAAGACGCTCGCCGCCTTCCTTACCGCGATCGACCGGCTGCTGCGCGAAGGCCTCGAGCGCGGGGCGCTTCCCGACGAGGTGCGCGTCGTCTATGTCTCGCCGCTGAAAGCGCTCTCGGCCGACATCCACAACAACCTGGCCGAGCCGCGCCGCGAAATTCGCGCGCTTGCCGACTCCATGGGCTTTCATGGGGTCAGAATCACGGCGGCGGTGCGCAGCGGCGACACGCCGCAGAGCGAGCGCGCGGCCATGCTGCGCACGCCGCCGCACATCCTGGTGACCACGCCGGAGTCGCTCTACCTGCTGCTGACGGCCGAGCGCTCGCGCGCGATGCTCAGGACCGCGCAGGCGGTGATCGTCGACGAGATCCACGCGGTGCTCCAGTCGCGGCGCGGCGCGCACCTCGCGCTCTCGCTCGAGCGCCTCGATCACGTCTGCGGCCGGCGCCTGCAGCGCATAGGGCTTTCGGCCACGCAGAAGCCCATCGAGGAGGTGGCCAGGTTCTTGACAAGTGGTTCTTGTGTAGTGGTCGACAAGGGCCATAAACGGCAGCTCGACCTTGCCGTCGAGGTGCCCGGCTCGCCGCTCGAGGCCGTGATGTCGCACGAGGTGTGGCAGGAGATCTATGCCCGGCTGGTGCAGCTCGTCGAGTCGCACCGCACCACGCTCATCATGGTGAATACGCGGCGCCTCGCCGAGCGCATGGCGCATCAGCTCTCGGAGCGGCTGGGCAACGATTGCGTGGCCGCGCATCACGGCAGCCTGGCGAAGGAGGCGCGCCTCGATGCGGAGCAGCGCCTGCGCGAGGGCAAGCTCAAGGTCCTCGTCGCCACGGCTTCGCTCGAGCTCGGCATCGACATCGGCCATGTCGACCTCGTGTGCCAGATCTCCTCGCCGCACCGCATCGCGAGCTTCCTGCAGCGCGTCGGCCGTTCCGGCCATACCGTGAAAGGCGTGCCCAAGGGACGCATCTTCCCGCTCACCCGCGACGACCTCGTCGAGTGCGCGGCCATGGCGCGCGCGGTGCACGACGGCGAGCTCGATCGCGTCGCCGTGCCCGACAAGCCGCTCGACGTCCTCGCGCAGCAGATCGTCGCCGAGGCTTCGGCCGAGGAAGAGTGGGATGAGAACGCGCTGTTTGCGCTTTTCACGCAGGCCTATCCGTATCGCCATCTTGGGAAGGACGAATATGAGGGAGTCGTCGAGATGCTCGCCCGCGGCTACGCCACGCGACGCGGACGGCGGGGCGCGCTGATCCACCACGATAGCCTCAACAAAAAGGTCCGCAGCCGCAAAGGCTCGCGCATGAGCGCCATCGTCAACGGCGGCGCCATCCCCGAGGTGTTCGATTACCGCGTGCTGCTCGAGCCCGAGGGTCACTTCGTCGGCACGCTGAACGAGGATTTCGCGATCGAATCGCTGCCGGGCGACGTGTTCCAGCTCGGCAACACCTCCTGGCGCATCCTGCGCATCGGCAACGGCGTGGTGCGCGTCGCCGACGCGCAGGGCCAGCCGCCGTCGATGCCGTTCTGGCTCGGCGAAGCCCCCGCCCGCAGCGACGAGATGAGCGCGGCCGTGTCGCGCCTGCGCGCGGCGGTGGACGAGCGGCTGCCCGGGCAGGCGGTCGATTTCCTGATGAAGGACTATTCGCTGCCGCGCGCGGCAGCCGAGCAGATCGCGCAGTACCTCGACGAAGCCAAGCGCGCGCTGGGCGTGGTGCCGACCATGGACAGCATCGCGCTCGAGCGCTTTTTCGACGAGTCGGGCGGCATGCAGCTCGTGCTGCACGCGCCCTTCGGCAGCCGCGTCAACCGCGCCTGGGGCCTCGCGCTGCGCAAGAAGTTCTGCCAGGGTTTCAATTTCGAGCTGCAAGCCGCGGCGACCGAGGAGGGCCTGATCCTCTCGCTGGCGAGCGTCCATTCCTTCCCGCTGGAGGAGGTGTTCCGCTACCTGCGTCCGGACACCGTGCGCGAGACGCTGACGCAGGCGATTCTCGCCTCGCCGATCTTCGAGACGCGCTGGCGCTGGAGCGCGACGCTCGCGCTCGCCGTGCCGCGCAACCGCGGCGGCGCGCGCATTCCGAACCAGCTGCAGCGCATGTACGCCGAAGACCTGCTGCAGGCGGTCTTCCCGGATGCGGTGGCCTGCCAGGACAACCTGCAGGGCGCGCGCGAGATCCCCGAGCATCCCCTGGTGAACCAGGCGCTGCGCGACGCGCTGGAAGAGGCGGTGGATCTTCCAGGTTTGGAAAGAGTTCTAAGGCGATTAATTGATAACCAAATTCTTTGCGTTGCCCGCGACACTCCCGAGCCCTCGGTCCTCAGCCACGAGCTCCTCAACTCGGCGGTCTACACGTTCCTCGACGATGCGCCGCTGGAAGAGCGCCGCGCGCGGGCGGTGTACGCGCGGCGCGCGACCGAGCTGCGCAGCGCCGACGACCTCGGCGCTCTGGACCCGGCGGCCATCGAGCGCGTGCGGCAGGAAGCCTGGCCGGTGGCTAACACCGCGGACGAGATGTACGACGCGCTCATGGTCGCCGGCTGCATCAGGGAGTCCGAGTTCGCGCCGCATTGGTTTTCGCTCTCGCAGGAATTAGGACCGCGTGCCGTAAAGAAGAACGACGCCTGGTTTGCTTTGGAGAGAATCAACGATGACGCGGTCGAGCTGGAGGCGAGCCGGCTCGAAGTGCTCGGTCCGGTTGCCGAGACGGAAAACGCGGTGCTGCTCGCCCTCGAAGGCCAGGGCCGCATCCTGCGCGGGCGCTTCACTCCCGGCGCGGCGGAAATCGAGTGGTGCGACCGCAGGCTGCTGGCGCGCATCCATCGCTACACGCTGAACCGGCTGCGCGCCGAAGTGGAGCCGGCCAGCGCCGCCGACTTCATGCGCTTTCTGCTCCACTGGCAGCACGTCGCAGGCGAAGACCTGGTGAAGGGTGCCGAAGGGCTCGCCGCGGTGGTGGCGCAGCTCGAAGGCTTCGAGGTCGCGGCGGCCGGCTGGGAACATGACGTGCTGCCGGCCCGCGTCGCCGATTACGGGCCGGAGCAGCTCGATCGCCTGTGCCTGAGCGGGCGGGTGGCGTGGGGCCGGCTGACGCCGGGCAGCCGCGCGCCGCTGCGCACCTCGCCGATCGCGCTCGTATTGCGCGAGCACGCTCCGCACTGGGGAAGCGGGCAGGAAATGGTTGCCGATTTTTCCTCCGAAGCGATTGCGGTGCGCGAGGCGCTCGAGAAGCGGGGCGCGTCCTTTTTCCACGAGCTCGTCGCGCAGACGCGCCTGCTGCCCGCGTTCGTGGAGCGCGCGCTCGCCGAGCTTGCAGGCGCGGGCGTCGCAACGGCCGACAGCTTCGCGGGCCTGCGCGCGCTGCTCGCTCCTGCGGACCGGAGAAAAGGCTTGATCGAGGAAGCCGGCCGCTGGTCGTTGCTGGCCACGGAAAGGACGCAGGACGTGGAAGCGATCGCGCGCACGCTGCTCAAGCGCTACGGCGTGGTGTTCAGGACGCTCCTGCAGCGGGAAGGTCAGCTGCCGCCCTGGCGAGAGGTGGTGCGCGTCTATCGGCGCCTCGAGGCACGCGGCGAAATCCGCGGCGGGCGCTTCGCCGCGGGCTTCGGCGGCGAGCAATTCGCCGCGCCCGATGCGGTCGGCCGCCTGCGCGCAGTCCGCAAGAGCGAGAAAATCGACGAGCTGGTGGTGCTGAGCGCGGCCGATCCGCTCAACCTCGTGGGCATCCTCACGCCGCACGCCCGCATTGCCGCCATCCACAAGAACCGGATCTTGCTGAAGGACGGCTTGCCCATAGCCGCGCTGGAAGGCGGCGCAGTGCGCCGGCTCGCCGATTCGGCTTTCGACGACGATTTCCTCAAGACCTTGCTGGTGCGGCGCTCGCTGCGCCAGCCGCTCAAGCTTCACTTGCGGGAGCCGAGCCTGCGCGAGCGGACGATGCAGGCCACGCCTAGAGCCGTGACCAGCGCGAGCAGGGCGTAACCGGCGCCGTAGCTCAGTCCCGCCTGGTCGTGGAGCGCAGCAAAGGCGCTCGGGCCAACAATGACGCCGGCGAACGTGATGCTGAGAGAGCCGCCGGTCGCGATGCCGACCTCGTGCGGCGCGCTTTGCCGGGCGATGACCGCCATGTAGACGCCGTTCCAGCCGATCGCGCTGAAGCCGAAGATGGACGTCGCGGCGGCGATCGCCCACACGGGCCAGCCGGCCATGATCGCCGCGGTGGCGACGGCTCCGCCGACCGCGACGGTGCCGTTCGCGATCAGCGCGGCCGTGCCGGATCGCATGCGGTCGGCGAGCCAGCCCCACGCGAGCCGGCCCGCGGCGCCGGCGGCGTGGGTGAGGGCGAGGATAGTGCCTGCGAGCAGCAGGCTGAGCTGCACCTCGGCGACGAGATACGTGACGAGGAACCCCGTGAGGCTCAATTGCACCGCCGAGTAGGCGAACGACGCGAACGACAGCCAGCGCAGCGCCCCGTGCCGCCATACCAGGGCGAGGCTCGCGAGCGGCGCGGCCATGACCGGCGCAGCGGGGTCGCGATCGGTATCCCAGTCTCGCCGCACGCGGCCGATGGCGAGGCTCAAGCCGATCAGGAGCAGCGCGCAGCCGACGAGGCTCGCCTGCCAGCCGAACGCCAGCGCGAGCGCCGGCACGATTGCGCCCGAGAGCACGCCGCCGATGGGCACGCCGCACTGCTTGATGGAAAAAATGAGGTTCATGTTCCGGCGCGTGGGCGCGCGTGCGAGGAGCTGGGAGGCGGCCGGGTTGGTGATGCCGTAGCCCAGACCCATCACCACGGCGCCGGCGGCGAGCGCCGGGAGCGTGCCGAGAGCGGAGACCAAGCATCCCGCGCAGACCAGCCAAAGCGCGAGCTGGCTGGTGCGCGTCGCGCCCAGGCGCCGCGCCAGGCCGCCGCCGACGAGCGCCGAGAGCATGGCACCGACGTAGAGCACGCCGACCTGGTAGCCGATCAGCGCCGGGCTGACGCCGAGCGCGAGCGCCACCTCCGGCGCTACGGCTGCGAGCGCCACGGAGCCAAGGGTCGTGAGCGATTGCGTGGCCGTTGTTACGGCCAATACCGGTCCGATCGGCAAGCGTTCCATGTCGTCCAGGGCGATTCTCGCCGGTACCATGGCCGGATGGCCAAGTCGGACAAGCAGTGGCTGCGCCGCCACGTCAGCGACCCGTACGTGCGCCAAGCGAAGAAGCAGGGCTATCGCTCGCGCGCCGCTTTCAAGCTCCTGGAGATCGATGCACGGGAGAAGCTGCTGCGGCCGGGCATGACGGTCGTCGACCTCGGCGCCGCGCCTGGAGGCTGGTCACAGGTCGCGGCGGCCAAGGTGCGGCCCGGCGGGCGCGTGATCGCGATTGATCTTCTGCCGATCGCCCCCATTTCAGGCGTAACGGTGCTGAAAGGGGATTTCCGGGAAGAAACGCTCCTCGGCAGCCTGGAAGGCGCAAAGGCGGATGTCGTTCTGTCCGACGTGTCGCCGAATTTGTCGGGCATCGGGAACGTTGACCAGGCCCGCGCACTCGAACTAGCAGGTGCGGCGATCGATTTTTGCCGCAAGGCGCTGAAGCCGGAGGGGGTTTTTCTGATCAAGGCGTTCCACGGCGAGGCGTTCGAAGAGCTGCTCGCGCGGCTGAGAGCGGCTTTCCGGAAGGTGAAAATCGTCAAGCCCGCGGCGTCGCGGGGTGAATCGGCTGAGACTTATGTGGTGGCACGGGGCTTGCCGTGAGGGTAGCGTCGGCTCTCGCCGCCCTGTAAGATGAATCTCTTTTGCGCAGTGCAACGTACGCAGTTTCGTAAGGAGTCGAGTACTTGAACAACATGCTCAAGAACCTGGTCATCTGGCTCGTCATCGGGCTGGTGCTGATGACCGTGTTCAACCAGTTCAACACCCGCCAGGCGGCGCAGGCGCCGAT